>OKRY01001773.1_pt1 | contig 17455 bp, 20 predicted proteins | sample 1601121 | NCBI WGS metagenome assembly OKRY01 (sample SAMEA3541546, study PRJEB24748) | human gut metagenome | biome: human gut; feature: human-associated habitat; material: faeces | place: China | collected 2012
CTAATGGCGTAACCTTGCATGTAAAAAATATACTATTTCCTTTTGTATCAATAGAAATAATTTGTATATGACAATACTTTATCTTCTGTTGCACCATATTATACCAGGATAAGAAGGACTGACTGGTTCCAACCAAAGTAATGTCTAATACATCGTCATGACGGGAACTACTCGTTATAATTAGAGGTTCTCTATTTATACTTTGATATATATCATCAACCCAATATTCATGCACCATCAAGGATGAAATAAGCTCATAGGTTTGAGAAGATAAAAATTGCTCTTTTACTATTGTTTCCATTTGGTAATATTCAATTTTCTCCGCTAACGTTTCGCATTGCTCTCTATAGTATCTATATATTCCTAAAGAAGTAATAGCAATCATAACACCTATACTACACGCTAGGACTATCTTCCTTAGGTTTGGTGTCGTGCTGTTTTGTATGTCCATCCAAATGGAATGAACAAGGTCCATTTGCTTTTTCCACTTGTTGTTTCCCATCACAAATCACCTGTTTCATATGGGCTTGAATATATTGAACATATGAATAATAGGCTTCATCATTTGTTGCATTACCATCAACAGTAAATCCTCCATCAGAAAATTCTATATGTCGTAACGTAATGGTACCTTTTGTTGCCATAGCTCCATCCAATAATGTAACAAGACAATATTGCTCGTCTAATTGTGCGCCATGTTGTAACAACCGCGACATGGTATCTTCCATAGCATGATATTGATCACGTATATGCTTCGATTGTTCATCATTCTGTATGTGTTCGTACTTCGCTACCTGTTCAGTATACATGTTATAAGAATAAATCCCCATACCTAGACAAAAAGCACTGAGTAATATAATGACTCCTGCAGTAGCGTATATATACAACTTGTATTTACATAACCAAATATACCATCGTAATGAACGGGGCATAAAATTTATTAATCTATCATTACCATCCTTGTCCAATCCACCGTAACCCCCGCGCAGCCATTCCAATCGCCATATCCCAATCTAATTCACCTAATGTACAACGCGTGCGACCTCGCCCGAGAAACATCATAGGTAGATATTCGGTATTTCCGTATACCTCTTGTAATGCGCTTATATCGATACGCTGCTCTTCATTTAAATCATCAGTATTATAAAAATGTATACCTTGAATTTCTTCTACGCCAAATCGCTGCAACATTTCTTCCATTTCAATTAATGCGGAGCTAATATCTGCGCCATTGACCTTTACCACACATTCCTTCACACAAGTATCCTTCCACCAAGCCCATAAATGCATCCCCGCTGGTTCTACGATACCCGTAACAGTGCCTGTTCTATGCATCAATCCATACGTAACAGGTAATGGCCAACAATCAATAGTATCGACAGGTGCACATGTGTCGCGTATCCCTTGACGTAATAATTCAAGTTCATGACGGTCTACGGCGGCTAAAAACAAATAATAATTATGTCGTGGATACTCCCTACGACAAGCATCAAGTTCAAATTCATGTTCTCCAAAATTAAATGTATCTTCTATATTCCACTTTATAAACTCCTTTACATCAAAATCATGAGGATCAAAACTAGCCATCGTCATTTCCGTAGGTATACAAGCAACAATACTATATTCACCCTCTTCTAAATTATAAGTATTGATAAATTCAGCTATATCTTCATCAATTGTACTAGACCGTTTCATCTCCATTGCATCAGTAATAATCATTGTTTTATTTTCAATATGTGCTGTAGTGGCAACAATTCTATCATCCGTAATACAAAGCCCTGTATGTATCTGTTTTTTCTCTTTCATAGTGATGTCCTCCTCAATATGGTTTTACACTAATAACCTCTAATGTATGATTTTCTTTTTCTTTTACATATATGTGAACACGACTTGATACACCATCTAATACAGCACAACTCATCACATGTTTAGGATTAGTAACCTTTGAATCCGCCTTAATATATATATGGATAGTATCGCTTTTTTCCACATCAAGATCCTCGCTATAGTCCCATCGGCCATCGTTATTGCAATACGTACAGAACCATCGTGCACCACGCTCTGCTGCATAATGAGAAGCAATGAGTCTCATTTCATCCGTTGTATTACTTAATGACAGAGTAGCAAGCCTATTCACTCCTAAAATAAGTACTAATAAAATGAGCATAATATATATGGCTACATAGCTAACCATGCCAGAAGAATAGTCAGAGATGCTTCGTTTTTTTAAACCAATCTGAATGTGTTGATACCGCCGTTGCCACCTCATACTGTGCTATGCCTCCATACCCTTTTGCATACTCTGTTTGACTATTAAAACGGTTATTTATAAACCACTTAAAAGTAACCAATCTATTAGGATTCATAGAAAACGGTTTGGTAGCATCCAGTTTACGCTTATCATCAGTGCCTATGATGCGGCTTCCACTCAACGGTTGTAAACTACCATCACTTAATTTTCTATATAAGGCCCTTCTAGTAACGGTAAACGCGGTACGGCTTGTATCATTGATAGATAACAGGTCTCCCCTATCATTGATGGATACCATAGAATGATTCCAAATAATATGAGATACGATAGCGCGTCTTGTATAACGGCCATCCTCTAACATGGCTAGGCTATCATCAATTCGCTCGGTCCATATATAACACGTCATACATATTGTCATGATTACGAGAATCACGAAAGAACTAATCAAAACGCTAATAAGTAAAGATGGTAATATAAATCCATTGAATGATTTTGTCTTATGATTTTCAATGATGACTCGATCCAAGAAACGTAGATATCTCATAAACAGTAACTCCATTATCAACAGCTTGTACGATAAATCGTAGTATAGATACACCATTTACCACTTCTTCTGTAACACTTTGTTTAAATGTTATATTGGATAAATTATGTCCATTCGATGATGAGATAGCTCCTGCTGTTGGCATACCGCCAGCATCATATACCGCTTTCCCTGCCTCTATATAAGATACTGAATCCTGCAATATATAGTCATGAGTATACGTAGTCTTTACTATCGATAAGGTACTACTCAAGACATAAAGTATGATTGGCAATATGAGTAATACTAAGGTTACTGCCATAAGTGCATCACCATATAAAAATCCAGATTGTTCTGTTCGTAATCTATATTTGTAGTTTGAATACGTTCTTATGTGTACACATGTCATAATCACAATGATTCCCACCGAATACGCCCTGTTTGTACAGAGATCCATATGCGATTTGTCGCACCGGTTTGTAAGTCTTGTAAAATAAATTCTGTCCCATCATAAGGCAATCCATAAGCAGAAAAATAAACGCGCTTCATAGTATGAGCACTTTCTATATGTTCTGGTAATTCTATCTCTACATGATGCTGCATAAGCCCTTCTTGAATTGAATAGGAATGTTTCTTTAAAATAAATTCACCTTGTGCCATCCGCTCATCCCGATGACCTAACATAGCCCATAATTGAACCTTCTTAATAGCTAATACGACTTCTTCAGTACTTCTATTCAACTCATGACGGGATGGTATGGTAACGATACTACTCAGGCCTATACCAATCAAGGATAGTAGAATGGTAACAGCCACAAGCCACTCTACTAATATAGAGCCATTACAATAATGTGTTTTACCACCGACCAATATATCGCCTCCCACACATTAGCAAAATGCAAAGCACTCCATGCACCGATGCATAAGAAAGGGCCAAAAGGAATATACCGTCTACCTGTATTACGAATACTATATAAGCTGGCGAGATAGAGGATACTGGCCAAACAAGAAACGTAAATCATAACAATAATTTGTATGTTTGTTAGCCATATGGATATAGCACTCATCCATTTAATATCGCCCCAACCAAGACCACCTCGACTCAGTATGCGTAATGCGATACTGATACTAGCAACGATCAAAACATGTACACAGGTGTCGATGACTGCATACTGTTCTACAATACTATAAAGGATACCTATACAGGTAAGAGCGATAGCACCCTCATCGGGTAATATGAAATATAGCTTATCAATGGTAGCACCTATTACGAGAAATAGTGAAAAGAAGCTATAACATATAATTTCAAATAGTGTGTAATGCCTATACATTAATGGGATTACAATTGACAATATCCATATAACTAAACAGATATATTCCTTTCTCCCTTTCATTGCAAAATCCTTTATGTTTCAGGAGCTGTAACAACTACAGACTTACCGGCATTACCAGCAACTTGTTCATAGGTAATAACATATTCCTTACCTTTTGTAGTTTTAACATGCTCCGTTAAGTAACCTTCTTGATATAATTTTTCTACTGTTGGTGGCGTATCTAAACTTTTATCAATCATGTAGAGTTGTGTCGCATTACGTATGATTTGCATATCTGCCACTTGTTTAGCATTCTTTGCCTTATCGGCAGCGGACATAAATTGAGGCATTGCAATAGCTGCCAAAATAGCAATAACAGCTACTACCACCATAAGTTCTACCAATGTGAATCCACCTTGGTTAGTTCGTTGCATACGACGCAAACTAATATATCTAAGAAACGATCGTTCTAATTGAGTTAATAGCTCTCTACAATACATAAGCATTTTAAAAAGTCTCCTTTCATTGACCACCTAATGATGATATTGATGTAAATAATGGATACATGACGGATATAACGAGGATTGCAATGCCAACGCCCATAATGGTGAGGAGTATCGGTTCCATAAGGCGCTCCATTCTTGCTATATATTGTGTTAACAACGATTCATAATAGTGACTACAATGATTCAACATGGCTACCAACTCACCACTTTCTTCTCCAACAGCGACCATTTGCCATATAAATGGGTTTCCTACAGACGATGATTTTAAACTTTCACAAAAGGAATGTCCTTTACAAAGCATGTCATAAACATGATTACTACAGGATTCACCATACAAATTTCGCCATATATGCTTTGTAATATCTATAGTATTGATAATTGAAATTCCCGAATCTAGCAACAATGACCAAATATGTAAAATATTCGTGTAATATAGAGATGTTAAAAATGTATTATGTTGAGCCAACTGCCATAACCATCTATCAAATCTATATCTAATTGCAGATTGTTTAAAAGCATATATGAGTATTCCAATAAAAACCACATGCCCACTAACATACAGTAATGGATGTTCTCGAAGGGAAGTTCCTAATACAAATAAACCTTTTGTCATCCATGGTAATTCTATATGCATAGTAGCAAATACGCGGGTGAATGATGGAATAATAAATAATATAGTAACCAAGAAAAATACATTCATAAGCACAAGTAAGAATAAGGGATATGAAATAGCACTTACTATCTTTTGTTGGTATTTTCGTTCTCGTTCATAATAAGAAGCTATATACTGCAAAGCTTCCCCAACATTCCCTGACATTTCACCACTTTCAAGCAATGCCAATGCTATAGGAGGAAATCCTTTTTCTCGAAGAGCCTCTGATAAAGGTTGGCCTCGTTGTATACCCTCGTATAAAGAGCGATATAACATCGTTTTCGAGCCATCCATTAAAAGTTCTAGCGAACGCCTAAGGGAAATACCTGATTGTAGCAGTAATCCCAGTTGATATGCTGTGGTACTCACTTGTTTATGATTCCAACGTATCGATTTGCTAGAGGATCTAGCTATACTACAAATGATATGTCCTTCTAACTTGAGTTTAGTGCTAACTTCATCCTCCGAATCAGCCCATAATAGGCCTTGTATTCTTTTCTTGTCTGTTGTTATCGCTGTGTATTCATAGGCATTCATGTAATCCCTCTATTATAATTGTTGTTCCAATAAAGCATGTAATTGGTGAACTGATCCATATTGCGTTTTTACATCACGCACTGCCATTTCTAATGTCTTCATGGGGGCCTGCGTTTCTTGAATCGAAACAATTTGAGGTTCCTTTCGATTTCTAATTAGATTTGCCACTGCATTCGTATTTAACAGAATATCCCGTATTGTTATAAACGAGGTTTCCCATCGCAACAAACGTTGACATATGACCGCACGCAATACTTGTGATACTTGGCTGCGCACTTCATCTTGTTGTTCACCAGGAAATAAAGATATCATGCGTTGCACGGCCATAACTGCTCGTTGTGTATGCATGGTTGCCAGCACAAGATGACCTGTTTCCGCAGCATGTAATGCGGCCTCTAACGTATCTCGGTCTCTCAACTCTCCTACCATAATGACATCTGGATCCTCACGCAAGGCATCACGTATCCCATGCGCCATCGAATCCACATCAATTCCGAGTTGGCGCTGATGAATAATTGACTGCAATGGTATGAACTCATATTCCACAGGATCTTCTAACGTTATTATGTGTTTATTCATAGTTTTATTTATATATTCTATGCAACAAGCTAAGGTATATGATTTGCCACTACCTGTAGGGCCTGTAACAAGGACTAACCCATCATGATATTCACAAATTTGTTTTAATACATCGCTATCTTTAGATGTATCAAGCGATAAATTAGCATGACAGAGTAGTCTCAATGTTCCACAAATTCTATGATTAGCCCTATAAATATGAGCCCGAATTCGAATGCCATTGCTGGTGAAAGCATTATCTACAGAGTGCCATTCATCATGTGTGACGCCACATCGTTGTAATACATCTTTAATCATATCCACACTGCAAATACTTGAAATAGATTCCAACCCATTAGCGGCTCGAATATAAATCGGTGTTCCCACCTCTAAATGTATATCAGTAGCACTATGCTCTAACGATAGGGAAATTACATCTTCTATTGTTATCATCGAGTCGGTTGTTACTACACAATCACAATAAGATGCCTGCACGATGTACCTCCTCTACTGTTGTAATGCCCGAATTAATAGCAGTCTGCGCCGAATCTTGCAATGAAACATATAGATATGTATCAACATGATTCCAATCAATATCACTAGATGGTATCTCTACATATTCAAACAAACCTAATCGCCCTTGATAAGAATTTGTAGTGCTATTAATACGTCTTACGAGGCGCTGCGATAGTGAGCCAATTAATGTAGCATGTAATAAATACGGTTCGACCCCCATATCAATAAGGCGCCCAATAACACCTAGTGCGGTATTCGTATGAACCGTGGTAATTACACGATGTCCGGTTAAGGCGGCTTTTACAGCTAGCTGTGCCGTCTCATGGTCTCGTATTTCACCAATCATAATAGAATCAGGATCTTGCCGTAACACCGTACGTAATCCTTTTGAAAAGGTAAATCCAATCTTTTCATTAATACCAATTTGAATGGCTCCATCAATTGTCGCCTCTACAGGATCCTCTAAACATATAAGTTTTGTTTCTTTTAAATTCAACATGCGTAACATGGCATATAAGGTAGCCGTTTTACCACTTCCCGTAGGTCCACAAATGGTAATGAGCCCATAAGGACGTTTTAGTAATGCCATAATCTTCTCTTGTAGATTGGCTGACATCCCCAGTTCTAATAAATTTTTGTGCACGCCTTCATTTCCCATTAGACGACACACGATGGCCTCACCATATAGACTAGGCAAACTAGATACACGCATGGTTACAGCATAGGATTTAGCGGTCCATTCCCACCGTCCATCTTGAGGCAATCTCTTTTCGCTAATATCCATGCCACTGAATACCTTGATGCGGTTCACAATCATATCCGCATCAGTAGCATCGATAAACGTATAATCCGTTAATAATCCATCAATTCTCAATCGCACTTGTACACCATCTGGAATAGGATCAAAATGTATATCACTAGCACTAATCGTAATGGCATACGTGATGATTGAATCTAATGCAACATCTACATACAATGCCACCCCCTCCTTCATACCTTGCGGTGTGTTTATACATCACCTCTGCTCATTGCACTATGTAATTCTGTATAATAAGAAAAATTCCTCTTTATTTCTAAAAAATCCACAATGCGTGTACAGGTACGCAAAAAAACAACAAAAAAAGAGACTCTCTTGAGTTTTCACTACTCAAAAGAGTCTCTTATCTAGTATGTTATTCTAAAATAAAATGTATTGTTCTATTTTTTCAAATTATAGAATACTGCATCGCCTTTATATTGTGCTGTTTCGTATAACATTTCTTCGATGCGAAGCAATTGATTATATTTAGCAACACGTTCAGAACGTGCAGGCGCACCTGTTTTAATTTGGCCCGCATTAACAGCTACTGCAATATCTGCAATAAATGTATCTTCTGTTTCACCGGAACGGTGAGATACTACGCATGTGTAGCCAGCGCGTTTTGCAGTTTCCATAGCATCAAAGGCTTCTGTTAATGTGCCAATTTGATTTACTTTGACAAGAATAGAATTAGCTACGCCAAGGTCGATACCCTTTTCAAGGCGTTTTGTATTAGTAACGAATAAATCATCACCTACGAGTTGAACACGCTTACCAAGACGTTCGGTTAATACTTTCCATCCATCCCAATCTTCTTCTGCAAGGCCATCTTCGATAGATACGATAGGATATTTGTCGACTAAGTATTCATAGAAGTCAACCATTTCGCTAGCGCTCAATACTTTGCCTTCGCCTTCTAGATGATATTTACCATCTTTATAGATTTCACTAGAAGCTACATCGAGAGCTAATTTAAAATCTGTACCAAGTTCATAACCGGCACGTTTAATAGCTTCGCAGATTACTTCCAAAGCTTCTTCATTGGAAGCTAAGTTTGGTGCAAAACCACCTTCATCACCTACAGCAGTGCTAAGACCTTTATCGTGAAGCACGGATTTCAAAGTGTGATATACTTCTGCACAGCTACGCAATGCATCGCTAAATGTTTTAGCCCCTACTGGCATAATCATAAACTCTTGAAGGTCTACGTTATTATCAGCATGAGCACCACCATTTAGAATGTTCATCATAGGAACAGGAAGTTCTTTAGCATTAAAACCACCTAGATATAAGAACAAAGGCAAATCTAAAGATTCAGCAGCAGCTCGTGCTACAGCCATAGATACACCTAAAATTGCATTGGCACCCAAGTTAGCTTTGTTATCTGTGCCATCAAGTTTAAGCATTAAATTATCAATCGCCACTTGTTCAGTCGCATCATAGCCGATAATAGCTGGGCCAATTTTAGCATTTACATTGTCTACAGCTTGTAAAACACCTTTGCCACCATAGCGTTTTTTATCGCCATCACGAAGTTCTACTGCTTCAAACATCCCCGTAGATGCACCAGAAGGAACTGCAGCTGTTGCAATTGTACCATCTTCCAAACATACTTCTACTTCTACTGTAGGATTACCACGAGAATCCAAAATTTCACGAGCTACGACTTGTTCAATTACTGCCATAATACTACCTCTTATTTATATACTAAATTAATCTATTAACAAACTTTCACCGGTCATATCACTTGGCTTATCAATATGAGCCAACGCCAACATAGTCGGTGCAATATCACATAATTTACCTGATTTAAGTTGTTTATGTATATCCTGAGTTCCCACTAAAATCAATGGCACAACATTCGTTGTATGGGCTGTATGAGGTTTTCCAGTCTCATGATTGACCATTTGCTCTGCATTACCATGATCGGCGGTAACTAAAAGCTGTCCTCCAACCTCTAATATAGCCTTCGCAATACGTTCTAATCCTGCATCCACAGTTTGAATTGCTTTCACTGCAGCTTTAAAATCTCCTGTATGCCCTACCATGTCTGGATTTGCATAATTTAGGATAATCATATCGTATTGACCACTATGAATAGCATCAACTACCTTATCGGTTACCTCAGGAGCACTCATTTCAGGTTGTAAATCGTAGGTTGCCACTGCTGGAGATGGCACAAGAATACGGTCTTCACCTTCAAAGGGAACCTCATTACCACCATTAAAGAAATATGTTACATGTGCGTATTTCTCGGTTTCAGCAATACGTAATTGACGATAGCCCCCCTTAGCAAGGACCTCACCTAATGTATGATGCAACGTATCCTTTTCATAGACAATATGAACAGGTAATCCATCTTCATATTTGGTCATTGTCGCCATAAAGATAGATATAGGTTCTCGTTTAAAACCTTCAAAATCAGGTAAAGTTAAAGCCTTCGTCAATTCACGAGCTCTATCAGGTCTAAAGTTACAGAAGATTACGGCATCGCCATCAGAAATCATACCTTCTGGCTCGATAACTGTAGGCACTACAAATTCATCATTCACACCATCATTATAGGATTGTGTAACGGCGTCACACGCAGAATTAGCCTTATTACCAACACCATTGACAATAGCATTATAGGCTAATTCCTCACGGTCCCACCGGTTATCGCGATCCATCCCATAGTAACGGCCACTTACAGTAGCAATTTTCCCACAGTTTATATCGGACATAAAGGATTCTAAATCCTTAAGATAGGTTAATGCTGATTGTGGTGGTACATCGCGTCCATCGAGAAGCGCATGCACATATACCTCTTTAATGCCTTCATGTTTAGCACCAGCAATTACGGCCTTAATATGCTCTAAAGAACAATGTACATTGCCATCAGATACAAGGCCAATAATTTGTAATTTACCATGCTTAGCATGCTTGTATAACTCTTGTATTACAGGCTTTTGGAAAAACTCGCCACTCTCTACATCCTTCGTAATACGCGTTAAGTCTTGATATACAATACGGCCGGAACCAAGGTTGAGATGTCCAACTTCTGAATTACCCATTTGCCCTTCTGGCAAACCGACTGCAAGACCTGAAGCTTGTAATGTTGTATGAGGATACGTATCCCACAAATAATTAAAATAACTTGGTTTTGCTTGTACTACGGCATTCGTCGTATCTGTTTGGTCCCCCATACCAAAGCCATCTAGGATGACTAGCATTACGGGTGCCTGTAATTTTGCCATATTTATACCTCTAGTATGTTATTTACTTACTTCTTGAGCCGCCATGATGATTTCATTAAATTCATCCACGATTAACGAAGCGCCTCCAACGAGGGCCCCATCAATATTAGGCTCACTTAAAATTTCACGCGCATTATTAGCCTTTACACTACCACCATATTGAATTCGAACTGATTCTGCTACAGCAGAGGTATATAGTTCCGCTATATAATCACGTATAGATTTACATACTTCCTCTGCTTGATCAGCCGTTGCAGTCTTGCCCGTACCAATAGCCCAAATCGGTTCATAAGCGATAATCAATTGTTCCACTTGATCCGCTGGAATATCTTGTAATGCACATTGTAATTGTCCGTGAATGAAAGAAATCGTTTCATTTGCCTCTCTCTGAGCAAGGCTTTCACCAACACAAACAATAGGTTGCAAATTATGATGAAAGGCACTCTTAATCTTTTCATTAACCATAGCATCTGTTTCACCATAGTACTCACGGCGTTCGGAATGACCAATGATGACATAGGACACACCGAGTTCCGTTAACATCAACGGAGAAACTTCGCCAGTAAATGCACCGGCATCATGATAATCCATATTTTGAGCCCCTACGCCAACCTGTGTATCTCGTGTTAAGGACACAGCTCTCTCAAGCGCAGTAAAGGGCGGACATACAACTACGTCACAGTCCAAATCTTTATCACCTAGAAAACTGGTAAATGCTTCAATCAAGATAGAACCAGATGCAATGGTTCCGTTCATTTTCCAGTTTCCTGCAATAATTTGTTTTCTCATATTAGGCCTCTGTTAAAGCAGCAATGCCTGGCAAAACCTTACCTTCCAATAGTTCAAGGGATGCACCGCCACCAGTCGAAATATGGCTAATTTTATCTGCTAAGCCGCTTTTTTCAATAGCAGCTACAGAATCACCACCACCAACGATAGTCATAGCATCAGATTCTGCAACGGCTTTAGCTACTGCATTCGTACCAGCTGCAAATTTATCCATTTCAAATACGCCCATTGGGCCATTCCAAATGATAGTTTTCATATTAGCCAATGCTTCTGTATATAGTTCACGTGTTTTAGGACCGATATCCAAAATCATCCAGCCATCTTCGATGTTATCGACATCCACGATTTTTGTGTTCGCATCATTGCTGAAAGCATCTGCCACTACAGCATCGATAGGTGTCAATAATCTAGCACCTGCAACGCGTGCTTCCATAACTAAATCTGTAGCGATAGCATCTTGACCATCTTCATATAAGGAACTACCGATGTTACAGCCTTGAGCCTTAATGAAAGCATTCGCCATACCGCCGCCGATAATCATAACATCTACCTTAGGTAATAGATTGGAAATAACAGAAATCTTATCTGTTACCTTAGCACCACCGATAATGGCAGCCATAGGTGTTTTTGGATGTACTACAGCTGCACTTAGTGCATCAATTTCTTTTTTAAGTAAGAAACCTGCACCCATAGGGATGTAATCAGCAATGCCAACTACAGATGCTGCATTACGATGAGATACACCAAATGCATCATTGATAGCTACATCAGCAAGAGATGCTAATTGTTTAGCAAACTCAGGATCGTTTTTAGTTTCTTCATTGTGGTAACGCAAGTTTTCAAGCATCAATACATCGCCAGGTTGTAATGCTTCAACAGCTGCCTCAACCTTAGGACCAACGCAATCATCTACAAATGCAACTGGTTTATTGATAAGTTCAGATAAACGTTTAGCACAAGGAGCCAATGTCATATCTGGTTTACGTTCACCCTTTGGACGACCAAAGTGAGATGCAAGAATGACCTTTGCATTATGGTCGATTAAATATTTGATTGTTTCTAGTGCACCACGGATACGAGTGTCATCAGTGATAACACCATCCTTCATAGGCACATTGAAATCTACACGTACAAAAACGCGTTTATTATCTACATTCATATCTAAAATGGTTAATTTCATCCTAGAATTTCCTCCCATTATAGACCTTTACTAGCTACGAAAGCTGCCATATCGATAAGGCGTTCAGAATAGCCCCATTCGTTATCGTACCAAGAAACAACTTTCACCATGTTACCATCCATAACCATTGTCAAATCAGCATCAACAATAGAACTACGAGGATCAGAACTAAAGTCACAGGATACCAATGGCACATCGGATACGCCTAAGATACCTTTTAATTCACCAGCTGCTGCTTTGCGGAATGCTTCGTTGATTTCTTCTTTAGTAGCAGGTTTTTCAAGTTCGCAAACAAGGTCAGTAGCAGATACGTCTGGAGTAGGAACGCGCAATGCAAAACCATCTAATTTACCTTTTAATTGAGGCAATACTTTAGCAACAGCCTTTGCTGCACCAGTTGTTGTAGGAATGATAGACATAGCTGCTGCACGAGCACGGCGTGGGTCTTTATGACGTGCATCAAGAATTTTTTGGTCATTTGTATAAGAATGAATTGTAGTCATCATGCCGCGTTTAATGCCGAATTCATCGCATAATACTTTAGCAAATGGAGCCAAGCAGTTAGTTGTACAAGATGCATTAGAGATAATGTGATGTTTTGCAGGATCGTACATATCTTGGTTAACGCCCATAACCATTGTTAAGTCTTCATTTTTACCAGGTGCAGAAATCAATACTTTCTTAACAGTAGGTTGATTCAAATGAACCTTTGCTTCCTCTGCATCGCGATATTTACCAGTACATTCCATAACGATTTCTACGCCTTCTTCAGACCAAGGCAATTTAGAAGCATCGCGGTCATGGAATACGCGGATTTTTTTGCCATCTACATAAATATTTTCATCGTCAAATGTTACTTCATTAGGGATTGTGCCATGTACGGAATCGTATTTTAACAATAATGCAGTACCCTCATTATCACCAGTCGCATTAATAGCTACTACTTCAACATCTGGATTATTAATTGCCGCACGTACTACACATTTACCAATACGACCGAAACCATTAATACCAACTTTAACTGCCATTGTTTTGTCCTCCTCAAAAGAACTATATAATACTAAAAATAATAAACTAAATTATAACGCAGGAATATTTAGTAATTGGCGCATACCTTCTGCTGCTTGGTCATCTATTATGAGGATTCCCTTTTTACAAGACCTCATAACGCTGATAATAGCACCAGCTTTATCAAAGCCACCTGCTACAGCTACGACATGCGGTATATTTACTATATCCCTTAATGAAAGCCCTATGTTGTTCGTCGCATAGACGATAGAACCATCCATAGAGCAATACTGACCTAATGCTTCACCTACAGCATCGCCATCAACAAGTTGACGGCGCACACCCTCCGGTATATGTCGTACATCGGCCATATGGAGTGCTTGACCAATACCAAAAACCAATATATCAGTTCTATGGATTAATTCGCTAATCTCCTTGATTTGTGGTTCTAATGTTACAAGCATATCTAGGGAATCTTTAGATAGCCCATCTGGTAAATGAAGCATCTTATACGAGCCATGCCAACGTTCTGCTAATACAGAGGCGATTACATTCGCTTGATATTCGACGACTTCACCAACACCACCACGGGCTGGTACAACCACGGGATTCAACACACTACTAGGCATTTCATCAGCCATTGCCGCCATGGTACTACCACCACTAACGGCTACAACAGACTCATCGGTTACCATACGTTGAACCACTTTCGCAGCAGTAAAACCTAAGCGTTTTAACATTAATGATCCTTCACTAGGTGTGATAATAACATCATCAATATGTAATGCCGCTTTCAACTGTTGCTCTAATTCGCCAACACGCTCATATTCATAAAGAATACTCCTTAATTTGGGAACTAGTTCTCGTCCTTCAGCACTTAGATAGATACCAGGTTTAGAGATTTCAACTAATCCGTTACCACGTAATGCATCAACATGAGATCGTACTGCACGTTCTGATATATCCGTAGCTAGTGCTAAACTCCTACGGCCGAGAGGTTCTTCATAGGCTAAATGACTCAATAATTTGTAGCGCTCCTTTAAGACGGTCATTAATTCCGGTGCTATACGCTCGCATACCATTAACAACTCATTCATAGGGTTCCTCCTTTACCCTTTGATAAGGATAACGATATTCGTCCCAGACAAACAAAATTAGTCCCACCTAGAATAAAAAAATACTTCTACACAATTATTTTATTTGGCTCAAGGAAAAAATGGCTAATTTTTTCTTAAGATTTTTTGTTTCCACATAAAATTTCTTTCAACATATAAACCTATTGACTTAGTAGGGAATATGTGATATTCTGAGGATACGAAAGAAGAATACGAAAGGAGTCAATCCTATGATGAAGATTTATGCCGACAACGCCGCAACGACCAAGATGAGCGGTGTTGCGCTGGAAGCGATGCTTCCGTATATGACCGAGCACTATGGAAACCCCTCGAGCCTGTACACGATCGGGCAGGAGGCCAAGGAGGGCCTGGAGGCCGCAAGAGCGGCCGTCGCTTCGTGCATCGGCGCGCAGCCCAGAGAGATCACCTTCACCTCCGGCGGCAGCGAGGCCGACAATCAGGCCATCCGCACGGCGGCTGTTATCGGTGCGCGCAAGGGCAAGAAGCACATCATCTCGACAAAGTTTGAGCATCACGCGGTCTTGCATACGCTCGCGAAGCTCGAGAAAGAGGGCTTCGAGGTGACGCTGTTGGATGTGCATGAAACCGGTCTCGTTACGGCGCAGGAGGTCAAAAATGCGATCCGCGAGGACACCTGTCTTGTCACCATCATGTTCGCCAACAACGAAATCGGAACCATCCAGCCCATCGCGGAGATCGGCAAGGCCTGCCATGAAGCGGGCGTTCTGTTCCACACCGACGCGGTGCAGGCCGCGGGCCACGTGGCCATCGATGTCAACGCGATGAATATTGACATGCTCTCCATGTCCGGCCACAAGTTCCACGGTCCCAAGGGCGTTGGCGCGCTCTATGCCCGGCGCGGCATTATTTTAACCAACATCATTGAGGGCGGCGCGCAGGAGCGCGGCAAGCGCGCGGGTACGGAGAACATCCCCGCCATCATGGGCATGGCTGCGGCGCTCGAAGACGCCTGCGCGCACCTCGACGAGAACGCGAAAAGGGTCAGCGCTCTGCGCGACCGTCTGATCGATGGCCTGTCCAAGATCCCGCACAGCGCGCTCAACGGCGATCCCGTGAATCGCCTGCCCGGCAACGTAAGCTTCTGCGTCGAGGGCGTCGAGGGCGAAAGCCTGCTGCTTCTTCTCGACGCAAAGGGCATCTGCGCGTCGTCCGGCAGCGCGTGCACATCCGGCTCGCTCGACCCAAGCCATGTGCTGCTGGCCATCGGCCGCCCGCATGATGTGGCGCACGGCTCGCTGCGCCTGAGTCTGTGCGAGTGGAACACCGACGAGGAAATCGACCGTATCCTCGATGCCGTGCCCGAGGTCGTGGAATACTTACGCGGCATGTCCCCGCTGTGGAAGGACCTCGTCAGCGGCAAAAAGCCGTTCACTTTATAAGCACGCGGCAAAATAAGGCAAAACGATAAACGCGGCATCGCTTCTCACAGGGACATTCCCTGCGCCAAAGCGTGCCGCATGATGTGAGGAAATATGGATAAGGTACTCATTGCGATGAGCGGTGGTGTGGACTCGAGCGTCGCCGCATTTTTGATGAAGGAGCAGTGCTGCGAGTGCATCGGCGCGACGATGAAGCTCTTCCACAACGAGGACATCGGTGTCAGCCGCACCAAAACCTGCTGCTCGCTCGAGGACGTCGAGGACGCGCGGCTTGTCGCGCTGCACCTCGGCATCCCCTACTATGCCTTCAACTTTTCAGACGACTTCAAGGGGCAGGTCATCGACCGCTTCATCTCGTCCTACGAGCGCGGCGCGACGCCAAACCCCTGCATCGACTGCAACCGCTACTTGAAGTTCGAGCGGCTCTACGAGCGCGCCCGCATTTTAGGCTGCGATGCCATTGTGACCGGCCACTACGCGCGCATCGAGCAGGAAAACGGGCGGTGGCTGCTCAAAAAATCGCTCAATGAGAGCAAGGACCAGAGCTACGTGCTCTACTCGCTCACGCAGGATCAGCTGGCGCACACGCGCCTGCCGCTCGGCGCGATGCACAAGAGCGAGACGCGCCGCATCGCGGAGGAACAGGGCTTCTACAACGCCAACAAGCCGGACAGTCAGGACATCTGCTTCGTGCCGGACGGCGACTACGCTGGCTTTATCGCGCGCTACACAGGCCGCGACTGCCCCGCGGGCGACTTTGTCGATGAAAGCGGCCGTGTGCTCGGCCGGCACAAGGGCATCGTGCACTACACCGTCGGCCAGCGCAAGGGCCTCGGCATCGCCGCGGACGCGCCGCTCTACGTCAAGCGCATCGATGCGGCAGAAAACCGCGTGGTGCTAAGCGGCAACGACGCGCTTTTTTCTCGTGAGCTGATGGCAAATGACTTCAACTGGATCGCCTACGACGTCCCACCGCGCGAGCTGCGCGCGACCGCGCGCGTGCGCTACCACCAGCGCGAGCAGGCGGCGACAGCCACGGTGCTCGAGGACG
>OKRY01001775.1_pt1 | contig 17447 bp, 8 predicted proteins | sample 1601121 | NCBI WGS metagenome assembly OKRY01 (sample SAMEA3541546, study PRJEB24748) | human gut metagenome | biome: human gut; feature: human-associated habitat; material: faeces | place: China | collected 2012
CGGAAAAAAGCTAGCCGCTTCGCTAAACGCTTTTTTCTCGTTTCTCCGATTTGAATGAGAACGAGAGACCGGGAGGACGATAAACATGGCTTGGACGGCAGCAGATATTAACAGGCTGGCGCAGGGAAGCAGCAACCAGAAAAAATGGACAGCGAATGATATTGCGGCGCTGGCAAAGGGAATGAACAGCCAGAAGGCAGATACGAAAGAGCAGGCCGCAAAGAAGACTGACCCGGACATCACCCGGGCCAAAGCCTTACAGCAGTACACCGAACGGCACGTAAGCGACATGGGGGAGGTGGATGCGAGGAACGATACCAGACTTGCCGGAAGAGCACTCGCCCGGCAGGACCTCTCAGTCGCTGACGCGACAGCTCCCCTTAAAAGGGGAGCCACTGGCGTGTCGGGCAAGTTTCCGCTGGACGCTGGAAGCTCTGTGGGGCGTAAAATGGCGGGCGCTGCTACAGAGGGCAGCGGCAGCGGCCCGGCGCAGCAGATGCCGGAAGCGGCAGCCCGGGCGCTGGACATGGGGCGGAAGTGGGGCGTTCCGGCGAAGAGCGGGAACGTGCTGGAGAACGTGGGCAGCGGGGCCATGGCCTACGGCAGCGGCCCGGCACAGGAGCTGAGAGCCAGCTTTGCCAAGGACAGCGTACCGGACGAGTTCGACCGGATCAACCAGTGGATGGACACCGGGGACAACAAGAATCTGGCCGACACGGTGCGCCGGGTGGACAACACCCACGGCGCGTACACGGACGCCGACCTTATCCAAAAGGGCGGCTGGACGCAGGCGCAGATCGACGAGGCCCGGAAGATGAACGCTGCGCTGGACGCCATCCCTGCATGGCAGCGGGGTGTGCGCCGGACGGCGAACACCATCGGCGGCATCGCGGACACGGTGGCCGCTGCCCCGGTGCTGGGCGCGGAGTACGGCGTACAGGCGGGCAAGAACATCGCGGCCACCATGGAAAACTGGGAGAAGGTACGGCAGGAGGTGAAGGGCGACGAACACGCCCAGAGCCTGTTTGACCTTTTGACCGACGTAGACATGGACTATAACCCCACATGGCCGGAGAGCCGGAACCGGGAGCTTATCTCGATGGGGTACAACTCCAAGGAAATTCGGGAGATGCGCCAGAAGCTGGCGGGGCTGGAAGTGAGCGACGGCATCGACAAGAACCAGAGCGTGGGCTACCAGCTCTACGACCGCGGGCAGCAGCTGACGGCTGCGGCCCAGAGCGGCCTGAGCCCGGCCCAGCGGGCCGTGGCGGGGGCCGTGACCAGCGCAGCGGAGAATCTGGCCATTGCAGCAGGCGGCGATGGCGTTGCGTGGATCCTGCCTATGCTGAGCGCCCAGGGCGCGGCGGAGGCCATGGGCCAGAGCGCAGAAAAAGGCGAAAGCGCAGGCAAAGCACTGGGCGGCGGCCTTGCCAAGTTTGGCGCAGGATGGGCCATCAACTCGGTGGGCGCGGCTGACCTTGCAAAGACCATGGGCTCGGACTACGCGAAGGACACGCTGGCGGGGCAGATCGCGGACTGGGTGCAGGGGCTGGCGGGCAGCTCGGAGCTGGCGAAGCGCTACCCGGCGGTGGCTGCGGCCATCTCGGGCGGCATCGACAACTCGATGCAGGCCTTTGCGGAGACCTATGCCGACATGGCCATTGACGCTGCGCTGGGGGACAGCGAGGCGGCGAAGGAGCTGTTCAGCAAGGACACCTTCCTGACCGCTTTAGAAAGCGGCCTTTCCGGCGGTGCTTCGGGCGCGCTGGGCGGCGCCGTGGGCTCGGGGCTGCACAGTATGAGCGAAGCGATGGACAGGGCAACGGAGCGTTACGACTGGATGGACCGGATGAAGCAGGCCGCTGCCCGGCAGAAGGAATGGGAGGCCCGGGCAGCGGAGCCCTCTCAGCCGACTTCGCCTGCGGCCACTGAAAACATCAGCGGGCAGGAAGAAAACCTCTCACCGTTCCCGTCGGCTGACGCCGCGCGAGAACGGAGCTCCCCTATCAGGGGAGCCTTTCTTAAAGGAAACTCCACTGAAAGTATGCAGCGGGCGGATGCGCCGCAGGCGCAGACGGAAGGAGTAAACAGCAGCGTAAACGAGGCTGCTGCGCAGTCGGAAAACCCGGCGGTGCGGCAGTTTGCCGAAGTGGCGGCGAACGACAGCCTGACGGGCAAGACCATCGGGCTGTTTACGCCGAACGCCGAGAACCGGGAAAACCGTGCGGCTTTTGAGCAGTCTTACGGCGTGACGCTGCCTGACACTGCGGCCGCAACCCGCCGGATGCTGCGGGAGATCGCCGCACAGCAGAAGGCGAAAAGCGAAGCGGTGCCTGTCGTACAGAGCGCAGAGCTGCCCAACGAAGCTGTGAGTGTGCCGCAGACGGTGCAGGATGCCCCCACAGAAAACGCCGACGCCATGCCGGAAATGGCTGCGCCGGACAACGTGCGTGAAGCGACTGCCGCTGTAGGTGAAACCGACAGCTACGAGAACGCCCCGCTGCGGGAGACTCTGGGACTCCGGCCGGAAGCGCCGAAGACCCAGCGGGAGGCCGAGGTGCAGCGGGCGCTGGAAGGCTGGCGGGTGACGGACAAGGCAGCCGAGACCATCAGCAAAAATATGCCGGACAGGGTGGACGCTGACCGGTATGCGGCCGCAGCGTCGCCGCTGTACCGGCTGGGCCGGAGCGGCGCTGCCACCTTTGCGCAGGCGCTGGAGCTGGCGGGCAGCATGAGCGGCACGGCGGCGGACATCAACTACATCCTGAGCACCGACGCCGGGCGGACGGCCCTTGAGATCGCCTACACCCAGGGCAAGGGCGAACGGATGCTCTACGCTGAAAAGATGGCCGGGCTGGGCGGGACACTTGGCAGCGAGAGCACCAGCGGCAGGGGCGAGGTATACGCCAAGGGTACGATGCGGCAGGAGAGCGACCCGGCCAGCCAGATCATCAGCCTGAACGCCGCGGCCACCGGCACGGATGCTGTGCTGAGGGATGTGCTGCAGAATGACCGGAACATCAGGGCCTATGTGGACACCGAGACGGCCCGGATCTTCTTCGGCGACAGTGCGCAGGACATCTTCGGCACGGTGCTGCACGAGGACTACCACTGGTACAACGCGCTGGACACCGAGGGCGCACGGACTTTGCAGGAGCACGCGCTGGAATATCTGGCGAAGAGCAGCGGCTACGAAAGCCTGGACGAGATGATCCGGGCGAAACTGCAGGATTACAGCGCCCAGAGCCTGACCTATGAGCAGGCAGCGGAGGAGCTGGTAGCCGACGCATGGCGGGGCATCTTTGACAGCGAGGAGAGCATCAAGCGCTGGGTGACGTTCCAGCGCGGGCAGGCAGAGAAGAATGCAGGCAAGAGCGGCACCATCCACAAGGTGATGGAGCAGGTGCGGCAGATGCTGGATGGGCTCATCAGCCGGGCGAAGGAAGTGCTGACCGCAGACCCGGACAACCGTGCTGCCCTGAAAGCAAAGCGCCTGGCCGAGGCCGAAAAGCGCACCTTGCAGGAGGAATACTTTGCCCACGCAGAAAAGGCCATGGACAACCTGCGCAGTGCAAAAGAAAACGCCGCAGCTCTCAAGACCGAGAGCGCGGCGGAAGGACGGGGCGTGAGGTTCCAGCTACAAGAAGGAGAAGAAACTCTTGAAAAACAACTGAATCGAAATCTTTTACGGCTGGAACAGATGAGTCCGGTGATTGAAATTACAGGGAAAGAAATTGCATACGGTGCAACCAGTAAAGAAAACGCTGAAAACATCGTGCGCTTCTTTGAATCGGTCGGCGGAAAAGTAGAACGTGATGGATTTGGTGTGATCGAGCTGACTCGCAAGGGAGCAAAAGCAACCGTACAGCACGGCAATGGCCCGGCGAAACAAATTGCGGCAGCGGCGATTCCTGACGTTATTCGCTATGGCGAACAGATTAGCTTTGTAGAGAATTGGAAAGGCCGGGGGTATAACACATATACATTTGTAGCACCGGTCGTGGCAGCTGGAACAAAAATCTATGAGGCGGTCGTTGTAAATGAATACCGCAGTACAAAGCAAGGAAATAAGTTTTATGTCCACGAAGTGTGCGGTTCTGATGGAAGCCTGTTAGTATTGGATGATGCAGGACGGATAAAACAAAAGCAGGAAAGCGCTGACACGGTACTCAAAACCGAGGAGGGCGGTGAACGCCCGAGCTTTCCTGCTAATAAAATTATAACACAGAACGATGCCCCTGTAAAGAAAAACATCCGTTTCCAGATGGCAAGCCCTGTGGAAGTGAACAGCGAAAAAGAGCTGGTGGCGGTACACAACCTGACCGAAGAAAACCTGCGGGAAGCGCTGGACCTGGGCGGGATGCCGTCGCCTTCTATCGCGGTGGTGAAGGCACAGGACGGTCACAGTAAGTATGGTCCCATCTCGCTGGTGTTTGGGCCGGATGCCATTGACCCGCAGGCCAGCAGAGCGAACAGGGTGTATGGTTCGGATGCGTGGACACCGACAAGGCCGAACGTGGAGTACGAGGTAAACAGCAAAGCGGCAGCTGATTTTGAAGATACTGTATATGAAGCCAGCCAGAGCGATTTTGAGGGAAAGTTTGCAAACAGCTCGTCGCTGCAGCGTATTGGTGTAGATGAGGTGAGCAGCGAAAATCGTGAGGAGTTAGCGCAGAAGCTCCAGCGGGATACTGCGGTGCAGCTGGCATATCTGAAAGCTCAGGGCGAGAAGGTAGAACCCATATACAGGACGGAGAAGGAACAGTTCGATAGCCTCGGAAATGATTCGCTGGAAAAAATCATCGAATATGCCGGGGCGGACGAACTCAAGAAAGTCTTCGAGGGAGGAGACTTTGACCTGATGGACAAGCTGGCCGACAAAGCAGCGGATGCGCTGGAAGAAAAGTATACACACGGCTCGCTGGAAGGTCAGAATCGGCGATGGCAGATGCGCATCAATAAACTGCGCAATGAGAACCGTGGACGCCTGTATGGCCTGCTCGAACACGCGTATAAGATGATGACTGATACCAGCGATGGAAAAGTAGAGCTGGATGTGGAAGCTACCAGAGAGGCCATCCGGCAGGCGGCTCCCGAAGCAGCGGTGAAAAACTGGGTAAAGGAACAGCTTGGAAATGTGCTGGGACAGAAAGGCATCCGAAACAGCAAAGACCGTTTCACACCCGGCGGAAAGAGACGAAGTTTTACGGAACTGCATAATCCCTATACGCTGGAAAACCTTGTGGCGGCTATGAATGCACAGAATACCCGAGGGCAGGATGTGTGGGGTGTGTCGGCGGCAACGCTGATGTCCACCACGACTGCCGAATACAAAAACCTCGACGAAGTGCGGGCGGACAAAGGCCGCTTGCAGCAGATGCCGGAGGAAGAGTATAAGGCGCTGTTGGAAAAGGCAGACGGCCAGATCGAAAAGGTCATTGACAAGCTGCGCAGCGAGACAGAAGCCCACACGGACAACAGCTTTGAAGAGCGGGAGATCCTTGGCGATGTTTTGCTGCGGGCCGCGCAGGGCAGCCAGACAGCCGCAGCTATCGGCAAGGCCTTTGCAAAAGAAGGCTACATCATTGGTAAGGACACAGCCCAGATGATACGGCAGCTGTACAAAGATGTGGCCGCTATCCCTACCGGGTATTTTGAGGCTAAACCTCAACGTGCGGTGGGCTTTGATGAGGTAAAGGCAGCTGTCCTGCCGGACAACGCCAGCGAGACGCTGGTGAACAGTCTGAAGGAGCAGGGTGTGCCGGTATATCAGTACAAAGCCGGAGACGATGCCAAGCGCACCGAGATTTTGAACAAGCTGCCGAATGTCCGTTTCCAGAAAGCCGAACAGGCCGACCGGGAGGCAAGAGGCAACCAGCAGCGGCAGGCCAGCCGGGTACTGGCAGAAAAGGCTGCGGCCTTTGACACCCTGAACCAGTTCTTCGGCCTGACGAAGAACACCCGGCTCTCGGACGCTGCCCTCGAGAGCCTCGCCATCCGATGGACGAAGACCAACGGCAGCCGGGCCGACCGGACGAAGCTGGCAAACGAGACGCGGGCGCTGGTGGAGTATCTGCGCTCGGAGGGCGCGGACATGGCCAAGGCGCAGGGACTGGCCGAGACGCTGGCGGGCGAGGTACTGGACGAGGCTACCTACCGGAACACGGAGCTGTGGAACCAGTACCCCGACCTGCACGACCTGACCTACACGGTAGACAAGAACGGCAAAGCCAAGGCGGAGCTTGTGAAGCGGTACGGAAGCTGGACAGAGGCGGTAGCCGAGGCCCGGCGCCACGGCGTGAAGCTGCGGCAGGCGGAGGGATACCGGGACGGCAACCCGGCGGAACAGTACGAGGCCATCGTGAACGACACCCGGGCCGTGGGCGGCGTGAAGGAGAGCGCGGCAGCACTCTTCCGCTCGGCGGCACAGGAAGCGGGCGTGGCGGGCGCAGCCAGCATGGAGAGCACGGAATGGCTCGACGTGCTGATGAACGTACACGACACCATCAAGCCCAAGATGATGAGCCGGTTCGCGGACGCTGCCGAATACGAGGACGCCAAGGTGGAGCTGGCGGGCCGGATGATCGGCGACATCATGAGCCACCCGGAGATGACCGACGCCGAGGCGGTCTTCGAGGGCATTTTAAAGCATAACCGGGAAGTGGCCGCAATGGCCGCCGGCAGCGAGGAGCGGGCGGCTGAGGTGACGAAGGGACTGAAGAGCGTGCAGCAGGCCCAGAGAAAAGCCTTTGCCGACCGGATGCGGGAAAACAGCCGCAGCCAGAGCGTCGAGGTCAAGAGCGTGAGCCGGGCAGAACGACAGCTCAACGAGAATCTGGAAACGCTGGGCGCACAGGTGAGCACAGCAGCGGGTCTCGACGAGAAGATGACCGCTCTGCGGGAAGCCTACGAGCGGGAATGGAAGGCCGAAAAGAACCGGATGAAGCAGGCCCGGCAGGAGATGCTGGACGAGATAAAGCTGGAGCGCCGACAGCTGCGCTCCCAGATCAACGACCTTTCCCGGCAGGTGGCCGGAGAGCAGCGGAGAGCCGACCGGGCGGAGCATCAGCTGCTGGTACAGGAAAACGAGATCATGGAGTGGGAGGCCGAGAACCAGCGCAAGGCCGAAGCGTGGCAGGAAAAGCAGGCCCAGAGAAATGCCATTGCCATTGAAACGGCTCGGCAGCAGCGGGACGAGGACGTAGCCGTGGCCAAGGCACTGGCCGAAAAGCGGGTGCAGAAGGCCCGGGAAGGACGGAAGGCGGACGAACTGAAACGGAGCATCCGGAACAACGCCGCCCAGCTGCGCCAGATGCTGCTGCGGCCAAAGCCCGGGAAATATGTGCAGCAGAGCCTTATCGTGCAGGCAGCAGAGGTGGCGAAGCTGGCGGACATGGCGGTGCTGAATGAAACGGCAGTGAAGAGCCTGACGCGGTTGGAAAATGCTATCAGCAAAACGATGGGTACAAAGGAAAACCCGAGCAGCATTGCCTACGACTGGGAGAAAACCGGTGTGCCGAATATGATAGCGGCGTTGCGGACGAGCCTGATGGACAGCAAGGACGAGAAAATTGCCCGTCTGAAACAGCAATTAGAGGAGACTACAGCTCTACCCGACAGCGACAAATCGGAACAGCTGCGGGACCGGCTGCGCCAGCGCATCCGGGAGACTGAGAACCGCACCTATCTGCCCATGACGGTAGATCAGCTGCGGATGCTGAAGGCCATTACGGCCAGCACGCTGCACATCATCCGGACCGAGAACAAGACCCTGAGCCTTGCGAGGGCAGAAGAGGTGGACGGCATGGCCATGAAGGCCGCCCGCGAGGTGCTGAACTCGGAGGGCAACGGCTTCGGAGAGAAATTTGAAAAGGCGAAGGGCGCGATGAACCGCTACCAGCTGGACATGCTGGGCGGCACGAGAATGTTCCGGCGTCTGGGCGGCTACACCAAAAACGGCCAGATGGAGAAGCTGGGGCAGATGCTGAACGACGGCCAGCGGCGGCAGACGGAGATCCTCGTGGAAGGCGAAAGCCTGTTTGCCAACGTGACCGGAAAGGAACACCTGAAAGAGGTGAAAGCTTTTGCCGGGCCGGGGGCGGAGCTGGTGGACATCGGATTGAAGGACAGCAAGGGCAATGCCGTGCCGCTGAACCACGCACAGCTGTGCAGCCTGTACATGCTGCTGCGCAACGAGGACAGCCGCCACCACCTGATGACCGGCGGCCTGACCCTGCCGGACGCTGTCCAGTACGCCAAGGGCAACATCGAGAGAGCCTACCAGCGCAGCCAGACCGTGATGCTGGGGACGCTGGTGAACGCCGACGGTGTCCCGATGGCCGACACCATTTTGCAGACGGTACAGGACGCCATGACGGACTACGATCGGGCGTGGTGCGAGGACATGAAGGACTTTTTTGGGCGGTACACCACGAACCTCATCAACGAGACCAGCATGAAGCTGCTGGGCTATGACCGGGCCACCGTGAAGAACTACTACCCCATCGCGGTAGACCGGAGCACGCTGGCGACGGAGATCGAGGGCGTGAAGATGGATGCCACCATCGAGGGCAGGGGCTTTTTGAAGGAGCGCGTGAAGAGCGACAAGCCCATTTTGCTGGAAGAGTGCCAGAACGTGGTAAAGCGGAGCCTGCGGGACACGGCAGCCTATGCGGGCCTTGCGGCCCCCATCCGGGACGTGCAGCGGGTGCTGAACAGCACCGTGGAGACGGCAGAGGGCATCGGTGTGCTGAAGGACAAGATCATCGGCGAGAAGTGGGGAAAGGAGACGGTGAGCTACATCAACGACCTGCTGACCGACCTGCAGACCACGCGGCGCAAGCGCAGCAGCACCATGAGCCGGGCGCTGGACAGGATGCGGGGCAACTACGCCGGAGCCATCCTGACCGTGAACCCGGGCGTGGCCATCGCGCAGGCAGCCAGCCTGCCCACGGCGGGCGCTGTGCTGGGAGCAGACACCATGGCGGCGGTACTTCCCTTCGTGAAGAATTTCTCGGGCAAGCAGCGGGCCGCGGTGGAAGCAGAAATACGCCAGCACGGAGACGCCCTGCTGCAATACCGACTGCGCGGCACCAAGCGGGGAGAGATGAGCTCCATCGGCGCGCACAAAAACCTTGTGGCCAAAGCGTCGGAAGCCATGCCTGCTGTGACCGGCTGGATCACCGGCATGGACGAGATCACGGTGGCCGCGCTGTGGGAGGGCTCAAAGCGGTATGTGGAGCGCCACGCAGCGGAGTTCGGCGAGGGCGCCGCGGAGAAGGGCAGCGAAGCCTACTGGGAAGCCGTGAACAAGATGTACCAGCGGGTCATCGAGGAGACCCAGCCCAACTACACCACCATGCAGCGGGCGGGCATCCAGCGCAGCGACAACGAGTTTGTAAAGACGCTGACCATGTTTACCACCCAGCGCTTCCAGAACTACGGCATCCTGGCCGACGCCGTGGGCGACTACAAGGCCCAGAAGGCGCGGTACGCTGCCGACCAGAGCGCCGAGAACAAGGCCGAGGTACAGCGGGCCGGACAGGGCCTGCGCCAGGCGGCGGCAAGCCAGGTGGTGCAGACGGCGGTGTTTGCCCTCATGAAGATCTGCGCAGACTTCTTGCTCCACCGGTGGGACAAGGAACAGGACGAAAACGGCGACGTTACGGCGAAAAGCCTGGGCAAACGGTTCTTCGACCTGTACACCGAAAGTGCGGCCGGAAACTTTTTGTACGGCTCGGAGCTTTACAGCGCCCTGAGCAACGCCCGGGACGGCAAGGACTATGACGTGGTGAGCGCCACCAACATCAGTGCGGTGAACGACCTGTTTTCTGCCTTTACCAAGACCTTCAAGCTGCTGCGGACGGACACTGGCGAGATGACCGAGGAAGAGCTGGCGGCGCACCACCAGAAGGTGAACAAGGCGGTGCTGAAAGACATCCAGTGCGGACTTGAGCTGTACGGCGTACCGGCGGCGAATATCCGGAAGGTGATGGAGGCGTTTGAGAAGTACTGGGAGGATGCACAGGCCATCGGCCGGGGCGAAGGTTTCAGCTTTAACTCTGCGCCCTCTTCGGCCACCGGGCAGTACGACCGGCTGTACAACGCCATCCAGAGCGGGGACAGCGAGGAGGCTATGGCGGCGATGAAGAAACTGGAACAGATGAACAAGACGGACAAGGTGGACAGCGAGCTGGCAAGGCGGCTGAAGCAGTACGACGCCGACGTGCTGGCGGCGGCCGAGGCCCGGAACGCCGGGAAGACCCGGGCCGAGGAAAAGGCCCGAAAGGCCGTATTTGAGAAGCTGCGGGAGGGGCTGGACGTCGCCTCTGCGACAGACAGGGCCAAGGGAAAGGCGGACGCGGCCCGGCGGGCGCAGCTCATCGACCTTGTGAACAAGGCGGTGGACGGCAAGGCGGACGAACTGCTGGCAGGCAGCAAGGACGGCAGCATATACGACGCGCTTCTGGACGAAGTGGAAAATGGCCGGGCGAAGGACGCGCAGGACGAGATCGACCGGCTGCTGACCGCAGGCAAGGACAAGGGGAGCATCAAGAGCAAGATCACTGAGGCGGTGAAGGAGGAGTATCTGGCCGGAAACGACCGGGACCGGGAGAAGCTGGAGAAGAAGCTGCTGGCCCTCGAGGACGCAGAGGGTGCGCCGCTGTACGAAGAAAAGAACTTTGCACAGTGGGTAAGAGCTGCGGACAAGAAGGCCGAGAAGGCGAAGGACGAGAAGAACTGGTGGGAGGGGGTGAAATAAGATAAGAGCAGACGCTCTGGTAATGAACCAGGGCGCCTGCTCTTTTTGTTTGTATGAATAAGTCCGCAGTAGTTTTGTTACGAGGGGCGTGGTAGGCTTTTTATAGAGTGCTTGCCCTACTGAGAGCGGCAGCGGACCGGAAGGAAACCTCTCAGCTTTGCAGTCCGCCTGACGGCGGCGCTGCAAAGCAGCTCCCCTAGCGAGGGGAGCCTTTCTCAAAGGAAGGAGCTTCAAAGTGAAAGTAAGAGTAGTGAAGGACCATTTTTGCGGGACAAGCTGGCGGGCGGAGCCGGAGACGCTGTACCTGGGCGGCGTGGGCGCCGTATACGTGGAAAAGCTCGAGTTCGTGCTGCCGGAGACATGGGCCGGTATGGCCGTGACGCTGCACATCGAGCAGGAGGGCGGGACTGTGCCGCAGCCGATGCTGCTGGATGGAAATAATAACGTTCCGGTGGACGGGCGTTTCACGACGGCGCGGCAGGGCCTCTGGATGCTGATGGCCACGGACGGCGAAGGCCGGCGCGAGATGACCATGCCCGGGAAATATGTGTGCTACCAGACGCTGGAAAACGGCGAGGGAACTGGCGCAGACGGACCGGCGATGCCGCTGCGGTATCAATATTTACAGCTGGTGCTTGAGCAGGAAGCCCGGGCAGCGCTGGAAGCACAGAGAGCCGCCCGATACCGGCAGTGGGTGGCCGACCGATGCGCTGCAAAGGAACACGCGCTGCTGCTTGAAGCGCTGAGCGGAATGCGTTACTCCGACGCCAGCGCATGGGACATGATAGCGCAGCTGAGGCAACGCTGGAACAGCCCCCCGCCGGAGCAGGCAGAGCCGGTGGCAGTGGAGAGCATCCGGCTGGACAGCAAAGAGCTGAGCATAAAAGTGGGAGAGTCCTGCCCCCTGAAAGCTACGGTGCTGCCCGGAAGCGCACCTCAGACCGTGGAGTGGATGGCCGAACCGGAAGGCATCGTGGAGCTCCGGGAAAATACTCTGACCGCCGTGAAAGGCGGCACAGCGCTCCTGACGGCCATCGCAGGCGGAAAGCTGGCGCAGCGCAGAGTGCGGTCGGTGGCTGTATCGCTGGAAAAGCTGGCGCTGGACAAACCGTCCGTAAAGCTGAAACAGGGCGAGTCTGTGACTTTGACCGCGACTCTGACGCCGACCCAGTCCACCGTGACAGCGGTGAGCTGGACAACGAACAATGCGGCGCTGGCCGTGACGAAAGACCAGACGACCGCCGTAGAAAACGGAAAGGCCGTGAACACGCTGGCAGCCCTGAAGGACGGCAGCTGCATCATTACTGCTGCCGCCGGAGGAAAGAGCGCCGTGTGCAGCGTCACGGTGGAAAAGAATGGACAGAGCGGCGGGGATGGACCTGCCATCGTGATGTATGCGGTATCCAACCGGCTGAACGGGCTGAGCACGAGCCGGGCGGATGTGGTCGTCCAGAGCGGTAAGGCGTACACCGCGGCTCTGACGCTGAACGAGGGATACTGGCTCATATCCATCAAGGTGACGATGGGCGGCGAAGACGTGACAGCCACCGTATGGAACGAGAAAAAGATGACCGTCTCCATCCCCGATGTGACGGGAAACATCGTCATAACGGCAGAGGCGAAGCTCCCGATGCTGAATGAACTGGCGGTGGGAGCGGTGACAAAACTGGTGGAAAAGGACGGGGCAGCGGCGGAAGAATTCGTGGTCATAGCGAAGGACTACGAGAAAGAGCTGAACGGCGAAGGCCGGACGCTCCTTGCCCGGCGGCACGGTATCACCGGGAAAAAATGGAACACGACATGGTGTACGTATGCCGACAGCCTGATCGACGTCTACCTGAACAGCGAATACCTGAAGGACGCCCCACAGGCGCTGAAAGACATTCTGACGGAGACGAAATTTTACTACACGCCCGGCTACTCCGGAAGCGGCAGCAGCTATACAGGAAGCCACACGGTGACCACGCTGAGCCGGAAGATCTTTTTGCCCTCGTGCTATGAGTTCGGATTCGAGTCATACGGATACACTTCGGCCAGCAGCCCGAAATACTACCACCTGGAAGGCTCGACCTTTGCCGATGCAAAGAAGCTTGCTCTGGCGCTGCTGGCGGCGGATGCCGAAACGGCGGGGAGCGTACCGAACACTTATTTCCATTTCTGCCTCTGGACCCGGACGCCGGTACTGAACGACTACGGCAGCGGCCTGACCGGAAGTGCGCTGAAAGAGTATCTGTACAAGGGCGCTGAAGCGGTGTGGGCGCAGATGCTGACGGCACCGGATAAGCTGAACTGGGGCGGATACAAGGTGAACGAACCGGAAAACATGAGCTGGCCTGACCTTTACAGGTGCTGGACGCACCCCTGTTTTACACTGCCGGGAAATACCGTTATCGACGCAAAGGGAAATATCGTGGAGGTGAGAGAAGAATGAGCACGGATAATGCACTGGACGCCCTGACGGTGCGGATGCTGGAAGCCGTAAAGAACACCCGCGAAAGCGCGGACTCCGCTGCAGCCAGCGCCCAGCAGGCACAGAAGATGGCGGAGGGAGAGATGCAGGGAACGTCGCTGACTGGCGCAGAGAAAAAGCTGCTGGTGCAAATATTGCAGCTGGCGGCGAACAAGAACAGCGAGATGCAGCCCGCGGTGGATGAGCTGAAAAAGCTCTGGAAGGAGAGTTCCTGATGATAGAACGCAATATCTCCCTCGCCTCGACGGGTTCGGCGCGGACATCGGGCTGTGACAACCAGCTGCGTCTGGGCTATAGCAGGAACCGGGGGATATACCGGCTGAACATCGCCCAGACCGGCGAGTGGGAGGGAATGACCATCCGGGCGCTGTGGCACACAGAGCGAGGAATGCTGTTTTCGTCGCTCGTGGAGGACGGAAAAATAGAAGTACCCGCCATCGTGACCTCTACACCCGGGTGCGGCAGGCTCGTCTTTGAGGGAAGCGACGGAACCCGCACCCTGACCAGCGCGGACATCAAGTACAGCGTGGCCATGAACAGCGGCACGATGGGGGACATCCCCGAACCGCCGGTGCCTGCATGGCAACAGCTGGTAGCCCTCGTGGAGCAGGCAAAGGACGAGGCGTGGCAGGCCGGAAAGGACGCCAGACAGAGTGCCGCAAAGGCCAATGAAGCATATGAAAACACCATCGGCGCAAAAGACTCGGCTGTAACGGAGATACGCAAAGCCGAGACGGATGCACTGAACAATGTGGAGGCATCAGCCGGCCCGGCGGCGTCTGCGGCTGCGGATGCTGCCGCAGCAGGCGCAAAGGAAAAAACCGAAAAGGCCATTCAGGAAGTAAAGGACAGCGCGGTAAAGGAAGTGAAAGATGCCGCAGCAGGGGCAGCCGCCCGCGCTGCCAAGTCAGCAACGGATGCGGCCAGTTCTGCCGCCGAGGCAAAGAAGACAGCTCAGGACATCCAGGGCTACTACGACGGCGTACAGGATCTCGTGACCGACACGCTGCGAGACTACACCGGCGGCTACTACCGCAGCTATGATTTGACCATCCCGGCGGCGGGCTGGAAAGAGATGACCAAGTCCGTAGGACGGTACTGGTACAGCTGCGACGTGGCCATCGAGGGGTGCGACAGCTCTTACGTCCCGATGGGGACCCTGACGCTGGACACGGCCGGAGAGGTCGAAAAAGCAAACCTTGCGACTGTGCTTCAGACCGTGGAGGGCGGTGTGCGGTTCTACGCTGCCATCCCCCCGAAGGTGAACATCCGTGCCTTTGTAACGCTGTTTGCAAAGGGAACGGCATCGATGCAGCAGGCTTCCGCTGAAGAAGTGCAGAGGATGCTTGACGAAATTTTTAATGGATAAAAGAAAGAGAGGAAAAAACACATGGCCAGTTATGATTTGACCCGTATCCCCGCGCTGCGCGATCTGCAGGAGCTGGGCCGCCGCCAGAAGAATGTGACGGACGGTCTCGGCCAGCGCGTATCTGCGCTGGAGACAAATGCTCCCACCAAGGTGGGCGACCTGACGAACGACAAGAAATATCAGACGGAGACGGAAGTCTCCGCCGCCATCAACAAAGCTGTCGCTGCGGCGGACCACCTGAAGCGCAAGATCGTCGCCTCGACCGGGGACATCGACCTGAAGGCGGCAGACGCTGCACAATACATCTACATGGTCCCGAAGGGTACTGCCGATACCTCCGACAAGTACGACGAGTACATGGTCATCAACGGCGTGCTGGAAAAGATGGGCGACTGGAAAGTGGATCTGAGCGGCTATGTCCAGAAGGAAGCCGGCAAGGGTCTCTCGACCAACGACTACACCAGCGCGGACAAGCAGAAAGTGACCAACATGGAAAAGACCATGGACGCCCGCATCACCGCCAGCATGGCGACCGACACCGAAGTGAACACGATGCTGGATGAACTGTTTGGCTCTTAAAGGAGGACAAGATGGGGATAACGCTTGCTCATCTGAAGGAAGCCGTGGACCGGCTGCTGGACAGGATCGCGCTGGTGGCTCAGACGGCCTCCAAGAGCATCGAAGAGATGGGAAAGACAAAGGCAGATAAGGTGAATATCATGTCTTTGACTATCCCGGCCAGCGGCTGGTCGAGCGACAGCACTGCGGGATGTCCGTATTATCTGGACATCCCGGTGTCCGGCCTGACGGCAAACGACTGTGTGGCCGTAGTGGTAGCACCGACCTGTGCAAAGACCGCCCTGACGGCAGGGCTCACATCGACCGAAAGCTTTGCAGGAAAACTGCGGCTGCGAGCGCAGCAGACGCCGACAGCTGCCATCACGGCAGTTTATTACATTGTGAAATAGGAGGGATGGACCTATGACATGGGGTCCCATATCGGTCGGCGGCAGTGTGAGCGGTTACACGCTGCCGACAGCAACGGCCAGCGTCCTTGGCGGCGTGAAGACCGGCAGCAACATCACGAACTCCGGCGGCACCATCAGTATCACCAAAGCCAACGTGACGGCGGCCCTGGGCTATACGCCGCCCACGACCAACACCACTTACGGTGCCGCCACCCAGAGTGCAGCCGGCCTGATGAGCGCTGCCGACAAGAAAAAGCTGGACAATGTTGCCGCCGGCGCAAACGCCTATAGCCTGCCCACGGCAACGGCCAGCGTCCTCGGCGGCGTGAAGACCGGCAGCAACATCACGAACTCCGGCGGCACCATCAGCATCACCAAAGCCAACGTGACGGCGGCGCTGGGCTATACGCCGCCCACCGCCAACACCTGGCGCGGCATACAGGACAACCTGACCAGCACGGCCACCGACCAGAGTCTGAGCGCAAATCAGGGCAAGGTGCTGAAAGGCATCGTGGACGGCAAGGCGAACGCCAGCCACACCCACAACTACGCCGGTTCCGGCTCTGCGGGCGGCACGGCCAACTCGGTCAACGGCCTGACCTTCGCCGCCCAGACCACCGACCCGGGGGTAGGAAGCGCATTGACCACCAACAAGGTGCTCATCGTGTATGTGTAAGGAGGTGAAACTTCAAAATGGCAAAAGCAGTTTATGCGGGCGTTGACAGCAAAGCCCACAAGATGAAAAAAGCCTACATTGGCATCGGCGGTAAGGCCCGCAAGGTCAAAAAGATGTACATCGGTGTCGGTGGCAAGGCGAGGCTGTGCTACAGTGCAGAGCTGGAAAAGGTCGGGATGGCTGAGAATTTGAGCGATGAACGGCGTACCGTGGCAGCGTCAGTTGGCAATTATGCGCTGTTTGCGGGGGGAGAAGGATACTGGAGATATTCGAGTTGCTATTATGACGCCGTGGATGCTTATAGCGCGTCGCTCACAAAGTCGATGCCTACTGCGCTGAGTACAGTACGATATAGTCATGCCGGCGCGTCTGTTGAGGGCTATGCACTCTTTGCAGGCGGAGCTAATGGCACCAGAAGTACAGATATAGTTGATTCAGTGGACGCATATAGCGCTTCTCTCACACGAACAGCAGCTGCAACACTGAGCGGCAAGAGGATATGGATGGGTGCTGCGTCACTCGAAGGTAGAGCGTTCTTTGCAGGCGGAGCCTCCACCAATATGAATTCGAGTAACTGGTGCGCAAATGTTGAGGTGTACAACGGCACTCTCACCCGCACGGCAGCCACAAACCTGAGCGTGGCAAGATATTCGCCACTGACCGCGACAATCGGAAGCCGGGTGCTTTTTGCCGGAGGTATGTCGTACGGCGCCACAAAAGTTGTGGATGTCTACAGCGCTTCACTCACCCGCACAGCGGCTGCGGATTTGAGTAATGTCACCAGCGGTGGCGGTGGCCCTGGCATGGATACTTCCACAGTGGTCGGAAATTATGCAATATTTGCACTTAGTGACAGCACATCCTGCGACGTTTACAATGCATCGCTCACAAAAACGACCGCTACACTTCTGAGCATAGCACGACCGTATATGTCTGCCGGTGCAGTCGGAGACTACGCATTGTTTGCGGGAGGCTATACAAACTATGGCTATTCAGATGTAGTAGACGCCTGTGACACCTCTCTCACGCGGACTGCGGTCACAGCGCTGGACTATCCAAGACAGGAGCTTTCCTCGGCGACAGTTGGAGACTACCTGCTGTTTGCAGGCGGGGGAAGAGATTACGATGACCCTTCAAGCGTCGTATTCGTCTACACCGCATAAAAGAAAAGGAGAAATCAAAATGGCACGATACAAAATTTA
>OKRY01001779.1_pt1 | contig 17425 bp, 14 predicted proteins | sample 1601121 | NCBI WGS metagenome assembly OKRY01 (sample SAMEA3541546, study PRJEB24748) | human gut metagenome | biome: human gut; feature: human-associated habitat; material: faeces | place: China | collected 2012
TATATTAGCAGACTTTCTAAAAAAGCAAAGAGCAGAGGTGGTAGCGATGTCTATACTGGAATATAACGAAGAAGAGGAAATTAAAAAGATCCGGGCAAGTGAGAGGCGCGGAGGGTATGATGATGGCTGGAGTGCTGGAAACGAAGCGAGAAGGATTGAAGGAGAAGCAGCAGGAAAGATAGCAGGAAGGATTGAGGGAGAAGCAGCAGGAAAGATAGCAGGAAGGATCGAGGGAGAGGCGATAGGAAAGTTAGAGGAACGAAAAAGAGTTATCCTGGAAATATTAGAACAAAAAGGCAAGATAACAGGAGCTTTGAAAGAAAAGATCCAAAACCAAAATGATATGACTGTTTTGAAGGAGTGGCTGCAAGAAGCTTGTACGATTGAATCAATTGAAGAATTTGAAAAAAGAATATGATACGAAAAAATTATTACAGATCACGTTAGTTGACTGGAAGAATCCTGATGGAATGTCTTACTGGATAATAAGATTCAGAGAGATATTCTGTCAGGATTTTTTCTCTTTGTCAAGAGTTGAGATAAAATCTAAAATTATAATCGGGGAAATATTAAAAGAAGATGTTTCTCCGATTTCTTTGTGTATTGATATAACGATTTTGGTGAAAAGTAAAAAGTTTGGATTTTTGTTTGATTGAAAAAGAGAATACAGAAATGAATATATAGTATGAAAATGAGCATATTAAAAACACAAAAAAAATTTATTTCATTTGAAAATAACAACTTTAATGAAATAAAGGAGGATATATAAAATGTTAAAAGTAATCAAGGATTTAAGAAAAGTGTATGAGGTATGGAAAGAGAAATCCAGTGAAGAAGAAATCAAGGTGCATGTCATAGTAAATACTTTTTTACCACAAATGCATTATGATAATACAAGATGTAATTTTGAAAAAAATACGGGGAATGGTTATTGCGATATTTTTGTACCAATTAATGAAGATACGGTATTGCCTATAGAGGTAAAGAAAGGCGATAGCGATTTAAAAGAAAAAGATATTGCACAAATAAAAAAGTATGCTGCTCAATTAGGGCAGAAATACGCAATATTAACCAACGGAAAGGAATATATGTTGCTTAATTTCAACATAAAAAGTCATCCTGTTATTGATGGCAATATATTGAAGTCATATATTGTATTTAAATTCGATATTTTTAAAAGTAAGGGGAATGATATAACTTCTTTACGCTTTTTTGAATATTTGAGTCTGGAAAATTTGTTCAAAACAAAAATCACAAATTTCTTTTCAGATATAGCACAATATGGGGTTTGGAAAATGGATGAAAAAATTTCAAATGTTTCCTGGTGGGCATATCGCTCAACTCTTTATAATTTTTATGACTTTGTCGCAAACAAATATAAAAAATATGATATGACATATTTAAGACTCACTGAAGAAGATTTTTATGAATTTATTGTAAGTTGTAAGAGGCATAGTGGAGAAACATCTATTAAAACCATAGAAAATAATTATACTCATATTTTTGATATGTTGTCTTTGCTTAAGAAAAATGGAAATATACCTCATCATAACTTTAAAGCAAAAAGAAAAGAAGGGATATCAAACTTTTCGGAAACAGATAGAAAAAAAACACCTACAATAATCAAGGGAAATGCTATACGAAAAGCCATAGAAATGTATGAGCATAAAAGAAATACTAACAGAAATATTGTTGCTTTCCTGATGTGTGCAACATTAGGGATGGAAAGGTCAGAGGTGATTAATGTAAGATGGGAACAGTTTGATGAAAAATTTCAATACATTTATTTGTATGGAAGAAAAATAAAGATTCATGATTTGCTGCAAAAGTATTTGTTGTTGTTGTTCAAGAAAGAACAGGGAAGAAAAAATGGATGTATTTTTGTTGGACGGTACAAAGGAAGATATAAACAATTAAATGATGGAGCAATTAATGATGCATTAGAACAATTAAGGGACATTGAAGAATTTGGGAAAGACTGTTCTCCACAGTTTTTAAGAGCTTGTTTGATTCTTACTATGTTTTATTATGGATATACTTTAGAAGATATCATATTTATTACAAATATAGACATGAAAAATTTGGCTAACTATATTACAATGGATATGATAATAAAGAAAAAAAAGAAAGTGAACTGGTCTAAGCTGTACGATGGGGAGTTAGTCAAATAGTATCAAAAAAGGGGAGATATGAAAAATTTATTGCAGGTCATGATAGTAAACTGAAAGAATCCTGATGGAATATCTTACTGAAAAATAGATTCAGAGAGATGTTTCACCAGGATTTTTGCTTTACATAGATAAAGTTGATCAAGGGTTAAAAGATAAAAGAACAAGGGTTCTGGCTGGTAGGTGTGTTTATAGGACAGGTGAAATTGATATAATGGGAAATAAATATGAAATATGATTGAAAGTTTGTTGGCTGGAAAAAACAGAGAGTATAAAATCAGACAATAAATATAAATAAATATGTATATGAAAAAGTAATTTAACTAAAGTACATATTGACAAGTAAAATATTTTATTGTAATATAATGTATGTAATTTAACTAAAGTACAGAAAAGAAAGGAGAGGCGATGGAGAAAAAAAGGCTTGGTGAAATTATGACATTTTCATTGGGGAAAAATCCCACCAGGATTAAAGAAGTGGGAATAAATATGTATTTGCCAGAGGATTTTGAACAGGATTTGTATAGTATTAGTCAGCATGATAGTGATTCAGAATGTATTATTAATCTTATCAAATCAAAAGCAGCACCAATTTCATTAGGTAATAAAAATAAATGTATCACATCAAATTTTTTGAAATGTAAATTTGATGAACGAATATTAGATAAATGGTATTTTTGTTATCAATTTAATGAAGGAAAAGAATTTGAACAGCAGATAGCAATGTATCATCAGGGGACTACGATAAGTGTAAAAAAGTTAAATGTGAAAATTGTAGGAGAACTTAGCATTAAGCTTCCCGATATGAGAAAACAACAAATAATTGGTGAATTATATCAACAATTTTTGATGCGCAATTATTTGATGATGAAACAGGTTGACGATATTAGAAGATTAACATTAACGATGATAAGAAAAATTGAGGAGGATTAAGAAATGGCAGAAAGCAAAGAATTATTACAAGTGTTATGGAATGGGGCGGATGTGCTTCGTGGAAAGATGGATGCAAATGAATATAAAACATATTTATTGGGATTAGTCTTTTATAAGTATTTATCAGATTCGTATTTAACAAAAGTATATGATTTGTTAAATGATGAAATGGTAGATGATCTGCAAGAAGCACAAAAGCAATACGTAGAAGCTTTAAAAGGAGATGACGCGAAGGATTTATTAGAAGAATTGAAAAAGTCGATGCATTATACATTGGATCCGGAAATGACATATGTAAGTATGTTGAATGATGCAATGGACAATTCATTTAATAGAGAAAAGCTGCAAGCAGCATTTAATCGTATTCAGGAGTCAGACGAGTTGTTTAATGGATTGTTTGCAGACGTTGATTTGTATTCAAATCGTTTAGGAACAGGGGATCAAAAACAGAGCGCTACTATAGCAGACTTGATTAAGGTTCTTGGCGGAGCAGATTTAATTCATGCAAAGGGGGATGTACTTGGTAATGCATATGAATATCTGATTGGTCAATTCGCGTCAGAGACAGGCAAGAAAGCGGGCGAGTTTTATACACCGCATGGACCGGCACAAATTCTTTGTCGAATAGCAATGACCGGGCAGGAAAATAAAAGAGGATTACAAGTATATGATCCTTGTATGGGCTCTGGTTCTTTGATGCTTAGTTGCAGAAATTATTCGAAAGAACCGGATTATATTAAATATTATGGACAGGAACTTATGCCTTCAACGTATAACTTAGCTAGAATGAATATGTTTTTACATCGTGTTCTCCCGGAAAATCAACATCTTAGAAATGGTAATACATTAGATGCAGATTGGCCAACAGATGAAGATACGGAATTTGATGTTGTCACGATGAATCCACCATATTCTGCAAAATGGTCTGCTGCGGAAGGATTTAAACAAGATGAAAGATTTATGGATTATGGAGGAAAACTTGCACCGAAGTCAAAAGCAGATTATGCTTTTTTGCTTCATGGTTTTTATCATCTGAAGCAGACAGGAACAATGGCAATTGTCTTGCCTCATGGTGTTTTGTTTAGAGGGGCAGCAGAAGGAACGATTAGAGAAATTTTACTTCAAAATGGTTCCATTTATGCTGTGATTGGTTTACCATCCAATATGTTTTATAATACATCAATTCCAACTTGTATTATTGTTCTTAAAAAACATAGAGAAGGTAGAGATGTATTGTTTATTGATGCGTCAAAACTTTTTGAAAAAGAAAAAAAGCAAAATGTAATGAAAGAAGAACATATTGACAAAGTATTAGAACTTTATAATAAACGAGAATCTGTTGAAAAATTAGCATATTTGGCTTCGTATGAAGATATAAAGAAGAACGATTTTAATTTGAATATTCCAAGATATGTAGATACAAGTGAGGAGGAAGAAGAAGTTGATTTGAAAGCACTAACAGAGAGTGTAATACAGACGAATCGGGCAATTAAAGAAAGCAACAAAATATTAATTTCTATGATGGAAGACTTGACTTTTGGCTCTTCTGAAACAGAAGAGGCAGTTAAGGCATTTATTGATACATTGAGGGAGGTGTAAATATGGGGAATACACCGAATATACGTTTTAAAGGATTTGATGACGATTGGGAACAGCGTAAGTTACTAGAGTTCGGTTTAGCTACTGGTGGAACGTCTATAGAATCTGAGTTTTCAGAAGATGGAATATATAAGGTAATAAGCATAGGAAGCTATTCGGAAGACAGCGTTTATAGGGACCAAGGAATACGTGCTGTAAGATCAGATAAGACTGTAAATAGAATTTTAAACAAAGGTGATATCACGATGATTTTGAATGATAAAACAGCATCTGGAAATATCATCGGACGTGTACTTTTAATTGAAGAATCGGGAGTTTATGTATATAATCAGCGAACTGAAAGAATTGAAGTGGATAATTCAAATTATGATTCGCAGTTTATTTATACAATGTTAAATGCTCCAGAGATTAGAGATAAAATTATAAAGCAAAGTCAAGGCAATACGCAGATATACGTTAATTGGACAACTATATCACAGACGGATTATTTAGTGCCTCAACTTAGTGAGCAAAGAAAAATTGGAGAGTATTTTCGTTCCCTCGACCACCTCATCACTCTTCATCAACGTAAATGTGATGAAGCAAAAGAAATGAAAAAATTTATGTTACAAAATATGTTTCCAAAGAAAGGATAGATACGTATGGCAGAATTAGAATCAGTAATTGAAAAACGTCTGATAGATCAGCTTTGTTGTGATGAATCACAATGGACATATAGACCGGATCTTAGGACAGAAGAAGACCTATGGAAGAATTTTAAATATATTCTTGAACAGAATAATAAAGCAAAATTGGATGATACTCCGTTAAGTGAAACCGAATTTGCTAAAATAAAAAATGACTTATCGCATGCATCGTTTTATGATGCCGGTAAATGGCTTGTTGGAGAAAATGGAAGAGTGTATGTTCATGTTCAAAGAGGAAATGAGACACTTCATCTTGTAGTTATGAACAATGAACATGTCGCAGGTGGTTCAAGTGTCTATGAAGTGATTAATCAATATCAGGCATTTAAAGATGAAGCAGATGAAAGTGGAAGAAATAGAAGATTTGATGTGACACTTCTGATCAATGGTATTCCTATGATTCATATAGAATTAAAGAATAAAGAACATTCTTATATGGATGGATTTTGGCAGATTAAGAAATATATAGCTGAGGGAAAATTTCATGGTATTTTTTCTAATGTCCAAATGTTTGTAGTTAGTAATGCAATTGATACAAAATATTTTTCAGCAGTCAGAGATACAGAGTTAAATAAGAAATTTTTAACAGGATGGATTGATCATGAAAATCTATCGGTATGTGATTATATTGATTTTGCAAAAGATGTTTTGCGAATACCGGAAGCACATGAGATGGTGACAAAATATACAGTTCTTGATAATGCTAATAAAAAACTGATTATTTTACGACCGTATCAGATCCATGCTATTGAGGCAATGCGTACGGCTTCTAAAGAGGGAAAATCAGGCTTTATCTGGCATACAACAGGATCTGGAAAAACAATGACATCTTATAAGGCAACCAGAAACCTTTTAATGGATATACCATCTATTCAAAAAACAGTATTTTTGATTGATAGAAAAGATTTGGATATGCAAACCAAAGGAGCATTTCAATCGTATGCAAACAATGATACAATTGTTGTAGATGATACATCACATGTAGGGAGTTTGATCAAGAAGCTTGCAGATGATAACAGACAAATGATTGTAACAACCCGACAAAAAATGCAAGTGATGATTAATCGTCGTTTAAAGGAAGGAACAAAAGAATATAACAAGATAAAGGCTCTTAAAGTTGCATTTGTTGTGGATGAATGTCATAGAGCGGTAACCCCACAAACCAAAAGAGATATAGAACGCTTTTTCAAAAATTCTTTATGGTTTGGTTTCACCGGGACACCGATATTTGAAGAGAACAAATATGAACAGAAAGGCGATTTGCCACAAACTACAGAAGAATTATATGGTCCATGTCTTCACAGCTACACTATTAAAGAAGCAATTCATGATGGTGCGGTACTTGGTTTTAATGTTGAGAATCTTGGTCCTAAAGGTGTTTCAAATGATAAGGAAGAAAAATATTATCATACAGAAAATCATATGAGAAATGTTCTTGATGTGATGTTGAACCGATCATTGGCTAAGTTTGGTATGCAAAATGGAAGAGGACAGACTTATGAAGCAATGCTGACAGTTGAGTCGATTGCAATTGCTCAAAAATATTATGATATGATTTTAAAAATCAAAGAAGGAAAGGACGAACTTAAAATTAGTGACGATGTGAAAAAAGCACTACCGGATTTTCCTAAGGTAGCAATTACATTTTCTGTGTCTGAAAATGAGGAGTCTTCACAGGATAATCAACAGGCTATGAAGAAATATTTGCTTTATTATAATAAATTATATGGAACAAAATATAAGATAGAGGGATTGAGTGCATATAATGATAATCTAAATGATCGGTTAGCAAGGAAAGAAAAACGTTATAAAGCTAGAGAACAACAGGTAGATATTGTTATTGTTGTGGATCGTTTACTTACCGGTTTTGATGCTCCTTGCTTGGCAACACTGTTTATAGATAGACCACCAATGAGTCCTCAGGGCATGATTCAGGCGTTTTCAAGAACAAATCGCTTATATGATCAGAACAAAGAATATGGTCAGATCGTTACTTTTAGAAGTCCTCAGGATTATAAAAAGAAAATAAATGATGCTCTTATTCTATATTCAAAAGGCGGCATAGGACAGGCAATAGCAGAAGACTGGGATACAGTGCGTGATAATTTCGATTTGTCTTTAAAAACAATACGAACGTTCGCACTGAAGCCACAAGATGTAATGAGTTTGTCTAAAAAGCAAAAGAAAACATTTATTAAATTATTTAGAGATTTAGATCATGATTATGCTCATTTGAAATCTTTTTCTATATATGAGCCGCAAATGCTTGATAAATACAACTTTAGTCAAGAATTATATGAAGACTATGCAGCAGTTTATAACAATGTAATGGAGGAGTTAAGAAAAGATCCATCGGATGATCAAGATGATGATCTGATCAAGGATGATTATGATCTGGTAGCATATAGTAAGTTTAAGATTGATTTTGAATATATTGTTGAATTGTTACAGGGATTTGTCGATTTCTTAGATCAAAAAGACGAAGATTTTGATGAAACAGAATTTGAACATAATTTTTTACAATTAAAGGAGGTTGTTAAAGAGTTTGCAGATGACAATCCTAGATTAAGTGTTCTGTTGCTACAGGTTTTGGATGAAATTGAACAGGACAGAGAAAAATTTATGGGACAGGATATTTCTGTGATTATTAATCAGATGCGTTATGCCGCAATTGAGAAAGAAATAGAAAAATTTGCTAATAAATGGTACATTCCTGTTGAAGATGTTAGATATGAAGCATACAATTTCAAAGATGGAGAGTTGGCAAACGAAAATAAATTGAAAGAGGTTGCCGATTATGCGACATATAAAGTATCGACTCCTGAAGCTCTTCCAAAGTTTAAGTTCAATGGTGCTATGATACGAAATTTCAAAGAAATATTAATGACAGAAATTGGACCGTTGCTTGAATTGTAAAACATAGAATTTGCTTGTTTAATAAAAGAAAGCTTGTAGTAAAAATGAATTTTATCGCAAGCTTTCTTTTTATATTAAATCATCGGTGTGCATATTGAAATTATGAGTTTAAATTGGAAAGAGATCTCATGATAAGATCGATGTCCTTGCTTTCAAGTTCCTGAATGATATGTAAATACGTTTTTTGTGTTGTTGTTATATTAGAATGTCCTAATCTTCGTGCCACGCTTGCTATGGATACGCCTGCAAATAATAAAAGAGAGGCATGTGTATGTCTTAAACCATGAACAGATATGATAGGGATTTCTGCGTCTTTGCAATGCCTGGCAAGGAGATTATTTACTGTCGAATTATATATTTTCCCGTTTACAAAAATAGGTTTATCATCTGGTGCTTTTTTTATAAGTTCCGCAAATTGTATTACAGTTTGCCAGTCCAGAGGGATTTTTCGAACAGATGAAGCATTTTTAGTTGGAAGAAAATCTCCGTTTCCCTTATAATCCCAGGTTTTTGAAACAGAAAGCATTTGCCGTGAGAGATCAAAGTCTTTCGGGGTTAATGCCAATGCTTCAGAAAAACGCATACCGGTTTTTGCAATCAGTAGGATCAACCAATCCAGATTTATTTCTGATTGTAAATCCAGAGTATCTAATAATTTGTGGAGTTCATATTGATTGAGATACTTCGTTTTCTTTGCTCTGGGTGGCTTCCCTTTAATAATTGCTTTTCGTGTGGGATCTCTCGGAATGAGTCCTTCATCGACAGCATCAAGAATAGCACATTTTAGATGGTGATGAAAGTCCATTGTTGTTTGACGCTCATGAGAAACAGCGTAGTCATTGAGTAACTTTTGATAAGCAAAGCGATCCAGATTTTCTAAAGAAAGGTTGGGAATAAGCTTTTTCAGCCAACGATATGCCATATTATATTTATCCATGGTAATAGGACGAATGGCACCTTCTTTGTAAATGGTTATCCATTGCTTGTAATAATCACAAAATAAAGTGGTATCTGTGTTTACTGTCGTTGTAGTCATTTGTAAGTCCTCCTTTTCTTGTAGTAATATGCACGCCGATGAAGAGTGATGAGGTGGTCGAGTTCTGTAAGAAACATACCTATCATTCGTTGCTCATCAATATCTTGTGGCATTGATATTGGCATTTTATTGAATATCTTGTCTGTAATAGCAAATCTATCCGAACGTGCACCGGAGTTACCATTAAATTTCATAAACGCATGCCAGCGTGTTGTTTGGAAGAACCCTTCCAAATAGGTTAGATCAATATCATGTGGTTTGAAAACATAATATAATGGTGACATAGCGCCTGTTTTTTCAAGTTTATTTCTCTTTATAGGTCCAAATGGTGCTGTCGTTGAAATTCGCGAATTATAAACAAAATCATCCGGTTCTACAACATAATAAGAATTGATGTTTTCAGCATTAGCAATATCTTTGTCAAAGAAATCTCGTTGCGATATAATTCCAAATTCAGCCGAGTTAGTAAAAACCTCAGTAACCACAGCATCTTGATTTTTCTTGGTTACCTTATTAGCTATCTCCCCCAACTTACGCTGTTCCCAATCGTCATCAAATCCAGCAAATCTGATTTCTGGTTTTTTTTCATTTTTTTTCGGAAACATTTTTTGTAACATAAATTTTTTAAGTTCTTTCGTCTCATTACACTTACGTTGATGAAGAGTAATAAGGTGGTCAAGGTTAGCAAAATACTGACCAATCTTATATTGTTCGTCTACATTATTAGTCACGAAAATATTAACCTTTCCAATTTCATCCTTATTAATTTTTTGTGGTATCGCGGTAACTAAAGTTCGCTCTCTCAATCCCTTCTGAAATTGAGTCGTTTTCATTGCATTGCTCAAAAAATAAGAGTCAATTCTATTCGGTTTTAACAATGCCAAACTCACATAAAAAGCTACTTTTTCTGACGTTTCTACAACATTTGTAGTACCCACATCACCTATTCTGGTCATCAAAATATCCCCCTTTTCAGGATATACTTTATAATCCCTCTCAAAAGCTTCTTCTGATATATATTTTTCTGACTTTAATGTTGCAATATTTTCCACTGACAAGAACATAACACCAGAGTCTTGATATTCTGGAGTTTGGTGAACTCCATCATAAACATTCACCATCTCCCCCAACTTACGCTGTTCCCAAGCTTGATATAACTTCATTGCTTTTTGACGTAATAATACGTAAAAACATAAGCAATATCATTTATCGCTTTTGCTATGACCATATAGTAGTAAAAAGACAACAATATACGAAGACAATGCAATTTACAAAACATATAATGAGTGAGTTAAAAATATTATAAGCTAAATTTTGACATTGTGGACAGGAAAGCGTTTTTTGCGATAAATATTCCAATATGTTGTAAGAAAATAATAGATTGTTTTAGCACGAATCAGTCATATTTAAACAGAGAAGCAAAAAAATTAGAGGAGAACGGATATAATACAGATGAGGGAAGTGGATCAATAGTACAAAAAAATTAATGAAATTGGAGGTATAATTATGTTTGATATAATGAATGGTATTGTAGTATTTGAATATGTGATAACATTGATTTATGCGAGTATAGCAATTTATGGTGTTGGCAGGCTTTTTTTATGTTGGAATTTTCTAGACAACGAGTAATAGTTATAAAATCTTTTTTAGATGAAATAGAGTATGGGGAACATAAAAAATTATCAAATAAAAAAATCAAAAAGAACATGGAGAAGGGATTCATTGTTGCTTCTAATCGTTTTGGTATTGTAAAAAAATATCATAAAAATTTAGCCTCTTTATATGGTTTTTACTATAATATGTGTGTATCAGGGATCTATTTTAAGAAGCACGATAAGGAACTGGTTGATTTTTTCTTCAAACATGAAAAAAGGTATAGAAAGCTCTTTGAGATGATTTGTAAAGATGAAATGTGTGAAACAACGGAAAGGTTTGGTGAAATTCGCAAACCGGCAATGGATATTATAATAGCTGTTATAAAATGGTTCGCAGGTGTTATTGGCACAAAGATTATTGATTTAATTTTAAAATTTTAAAATTGAATCATAATAGTATAATTATAAAGAAAGTCGAGGTATCATCTTAAAAAATATGATACCTCGGCAACGCATTCCCCATCAGCACAGACTCCATCAGATCATGAAAAAGTATAACCGGGCAGGACAATAAAAACCACAAATTCGAATAGAGCAGACAGATCTGGCCATGAAAATTATATGGCTGTGAAGAATAATCCCAGACGTTTAGATGCATCTGGCGGTTGACAACCAGACCAAAAAGAAGTTCTACGAACGTGATCATAAGACCGCACAGGATCATCTGGCTAAGCAAAGAGGCTGAATCACCAAGAAGATATTCGATCAATCCGACCAGCAGAAAGCAGGTACCACCGGCGAGCAGCATCGAAAAGTGGGAATAGCCACGGGCAATAATCTCGATGCAGCAATATAAAAAGCCACCGGTAAAAAACATGATAGAATATGCCTGAATCTGTGTCATGATCGTCCTCCTTGCGTCGTAATGAAAACAAGATTAGTATGGCATTTATAGAAAAAAATATACGAGCTTTTTTGAGTTGCAAATTTATGGTATACTAAAATGCGATTAGAAAAATAAGTGACAGAAAAAGTCATTTCCTTTTTGGGACATATTTCAACAAGCAAAAGTTTGCAAAGCAGAGTGACCAGGTAAAAGCGAGGTTTACCTGATGCTTACTGAAGCATTGTAAAGAAGATAGAAGATTTGAAATGAAAAAATGTCAGATCAATAATGGCAAAAAGTATAAAACACAAAATCAAAACGCAGGAGGATTCCATAAAATGAATCAGCAAATTTTAAAAAGATTAGATAACGCGATCAGCTCTACTTTGATCGGGAAAAGCAAAGATCCGGATTGTAATGTAGGAGCAGCGATCAGCGTCATACATAAAGGGCAGGAAGTTTTCCGTAATGAATACGGTATGGCAGATAAGGAAAAGAAGATTCCGATGGCAAAGGACAGTATTTTCCGTTGTTATTCGATGACAAAGCCGGTGACATCGGTTGCGGTTATGACGTTAGTAGAAAAAGGTGTCTTATCTCTTTCGGATACGGTAAGTACCTATCTTCCGGGATTTAAAGACCAAAAAGTGCTTACGGCAAAAGGGCTGGTACCGGCAAAGAGAGAAGCGCGCCTACAGGATTTAATGGATATGACAGCAGGACTTACTTATCCGGATGCTTCTTTCCCGGCAGGTGAGAAAATGCAGGAAATGATCGATGAATATTATCGTAAAATATTCGAAGAAGATACACCGACATCGACATATGATCTGGCAAATCTGATCGGAAAACAGCCGCTCGAATTCCATCCGGGGGAAGGATGGCGTTACAGTTTTTGTGCCGATGTTTTAGGTGCTGTGATCGAAGTGGCAACGGGAAAAAGTTATGGAGAGTATTTAAAAGAAACCATTTTTGAACCATTGGGTATGAAAGATACCGGCTTTTATGTACCTAAAGAGAAGCAGAACCGTTTTATGCAGAATTACCAATATATGCCGGAGACACAGACGTTAGAGCCTTGTACATGGCAGCATCTTGGATTGTCTTATTTTCATTTGAAGAAACCGGCATTTGAGTCCGGTGGAGCCGGTCTGGTATCTACGATCGATGATTATCAGAAGTTTGTCAAAATGATGCTTGGTAAGGGCAGTTATATGGGAATCCGTATTTTAGGAAGAAAAACAGTAGAGACAATGACACAGAATCATCTGGACGCAAACCAGCTTAAGATGTATGACTGGGAACAGTTACGTGGTTATGGATATGGCAATCTGATGCGTGTGATGATCGATGTCGGAAAAGCAGAAGGAATCGGATCAGTCGGAGAGTTTGGCTGGGATGGATGGCTTGGAAGCTATGTCTTTATGGATCCGAAAGAGGATCTTGCAGTGATCTATGTGATCCAGAAGTGTGGCGGTAACGGCTTTAGGGATGTGCAGGTGATCCGCAATATTGTTTATTCTGCTTTAGATGAATAAATTATATCTAATCTCGAAACAGCGTTAATTGGTGATACGCTGTTTCGATCAGATCATCAATCTATCCTGCGTTTCGATGTAGTTCTAGTACATCACAGGTTTTTTTGTGTTGTATGACAAGCTCATCAAGAAGTGATTCTATTCCATCAAAGCTGTCTTTGCGGAGGATTTCAACAAGAGGAAGGATTGGTTTTAACAGGTTGTTAAGACCAAGATTTCCGCAAAGTCCTTTTAATGTATGTGCAGCTTTAAACGCTTTCTTTACGTCGTGATCTTTTGTGGCAGCCAGCAGTGTATCAAGCTGTGGATCATCGGGAAACTGGTATAAAAACTCCTGATAAAAATCCGGTTTTCCAAGAAAACGTTCCAATGCTTTGTTATAATCAATGCCAAGGGCAATAAGATCTTCTTTTAATGTAGTCATAGTAATCCCCATTTCTATATATTTTTGATAGGTTTTAACACCGTGTATTTTATTCATGATCAGTGAGCAGACTGGTTTTAACACCGTGCATGTTATTCATGATCAGTGAGCAGACTGGTTTTAACACCGTGCATTTCATTCATGATAAGTGATCAGGCCGGTTTTAACACCGTGCATTTCATTCATGATCAGTGATCGGGCTGGTTCTGACACCATACCATTTTACGATAGGATTAACGTGTTAAACCGGAATTTCGAAACCATAATCCATTATAGTAAAAAACAGATCCGGCAACAATTCTGCTTTTCATCCAAACGATACTTTAAAAAGGTGAAATCGGGCAACTAAAAAGAGGATCGTAAAGATAGAAACCGGTAAAAGACATCAGAGAATAAAAGCATTCATTAGAATAAGCCGGTAAAAGTATAGCAGGAAACCAAAGCACTCGTTAGAATAAGCCGGTAAAAAACAGCAGGAAACCAAAGCATTCGTTAGAATAAGCCGGTAAAAGTATAGCAGGAAACCAAAGCATTTGTTAGAATAAGCCGGTAAAAAACAGCAGGAAACCAAAGCATTCGTTAGAATAAGACAGCACAAGTATAGCAGGAAATAAAAGCTTTTGTTAGAATAAGGCAGATATAAGAACGATAAAAAGAAAAGCAGAAATGGAAAAGTTTCTTTTTAGGGGTTTTCAAACAGCTTAAAATGTGCTATAGTTGCTCTTAGAAAACGAAGAAGAGGAATAGTAGCTGATGCGTGGATCATAGAAAGCTGCTGGCTGATGGAAAGCAGTAGAAGCAAATGAGTGAACTCGCCTCGGAGTTGCCGGTTGAAAGAAAAGTAGACTTGGACGGAATCCCACCGTTATAAGGGAAAGGTATTGACAGTAGTAACAAGATGTACCTGTGAGAGCATGTTTTATTTGAATTAGAGTGGTACCGCGTGAGTATTCTCCGTCTCTATGTTTGTAGAGGCGTTTTTTTTATTGTATATTTATTATAGTATGATGCCGTATCACAAAAGATATATGGATATATGCAATGCAGGTGAGACTTTAGAATGGAGGTTAATCATGAAAGGATTTGACAAGTATCAGAAAAGTTATTTTATGCCACCGGAAGAAAGCTATGACTGGGTGAAGAAGGACAGTATCGACAAAGCACCTGTTTGGTGCAGCGTGGATCTGCGTGATGGTAATCAGGCGTTGATCGAGCCTATGAGCTTAGAGGAAAAAGTAGAATACTTTAAAATGCTTGTAGAGATCGGATTCAAAGAGATTGAGGTCGGTTTCCCGGCAGCTTCCGAGACAGAGTATAACTTTTTAAGAACATTGATCGATCGTAAGCTGATCCCGGATGATGTTACCGTTCAGGTATTGACACAGGCAAGAGAACATATTATCCGTAAGACATTTGAAGCCGTAGATGGTGCACCGAATGCAGTGGTGCATGTATATAATTCTACATCTGTAGCACAAAGAGAACAGGTATTTAAGAAATCAAAAGAGGAGATCAAGCAGATCGCAATTGACGGAGCTGCTTTATTAAAGAAGTTAGCCGATGAGGTAAAAGGAAATATCCGTTTTGAATACAGTCCGGAAAGCTTCCATGGAACAGAAGTTGATTATGCGGTAGAAGTATGTAATGCTGTTTTGGATGTATGGCAGCCGACTGCTGATAAGAAAGCAATCATCAATATTCCATCGACAGTAGAAAATGCGATGCCTCATGTTTTTGCAAGCCAGATCGAATATGTCAGCAAGCATTTGAAATATCGTGACAATGTCGTATTATCACTCCATCCACACAACGACCGTGGTACCGGCGTGGCTACAGCAGAACTTGGTGTGTTAGCAGGAGCTGACCGCTTAGAGGGTACATTGTTCGGAAATGGTGAGCGTACCGGTAACTTAGATATTGTAACGGTTGCAATGAATTTGCATTCTCATGGTGTGGATTCTAAATTAAACTTTACAAATATGCAGCAGATCAAAGAAACGTATGAACGCTTAACCGGTATGCAGGTTTCTATGCGTGAACCATATGCGGGCGAGTTAGTATTTACTGCATTCTCAGGTTCTCATCAGGATGCGATCTCAAAGGGCATGACACACCGCGAAGAGACAGGCGAGTACAAATGGACAGTACCATATCTGCCGATCGATCCTGTGGATGTCGGAAGAACATACGATTCCGATGTGATCCGTATCAACAGCCAGTCAGGAAAAGGTGGCGTAGCATATGTCTTAAAGCACAACTTTGGTCTTGTATTGCCTGACAAGATGCGTGAGGAAGTCGGTTATCTGATGAAAGGCGTATCAGATCATGAACATGCTGAACTTAGCCCACAGGAAATGTTAGATGTCTTTAAGGAAAAGTATTGCAATCCTAAGAAGACATTTGAGATCGTTGAAGCACATTTTGAGCAGAAAGACGGTATTGTGGCGAAAGTGACGATCCGACAGGACGGTGTTAAGGAAGTTGTGGAAGCAAAAGGAAACGGCCGTATCAATGCAGTCAACAACGCTGTGAAGAAATATTTTGATATCAGCTATACACTGGATGAATACGAAGAGCATTCATTGTCAAAGAAATCAGATGCACAGGCAATTGCTTATGTAGGTATTACACAGGACGAGAAGAAGCTTTACTGGGGTGCAGGTATTCATGAGGATATTATTACCGCATCGATTGAAGCATTAGAGCATGCAGTTAACGTAATGCTTGACCAGAAAAAAGATCGGATCCGTTAAATGGTATAAAATGTCATTGTATATCAAAAATCCGTCTCGAAAATTTTCAATCAGAAGATTTCGGGAATACATAAAAAAGAGTGGAGGCACAACGTGAAAGATATAAACAGTCTGATAGCACAATTAGTACAATATGGTAAAGAGAAGGGATTAGTTGCAAAAGAAGACGAGATCTATACGATCAATCGTCTGTTAGAGATCCTGCATCTTGACGAATACAAAGAAACTGTATGTGAAGAGGAGATGAAACTCGAAGATATTTTAGCACAGATCATGGACTGGGCTTATGAAAATGGCGTAATGCAGGAAAACAGCGTGGTATATCGTGATCTTTTTGATACTAAGCTGATGGGAGCTTTGGTTCCTGCACCAAGTGTTGTGATCAAAAAGTTCCGGGAGCTTTATAAAGAATCACCAAAGAAGGCAACTGATTTTTATTATGACTTCAGTTGCAATACAGATTATATCCGCCGTTACCGTATTGCAAAAGACCGTAAGTGGAAAGCCGAGACAGAGTATGGCACTTTAGATATCACGATCAATCTGTCAAAGCCTGAGAAAGATCCAAAAGCGATCGCTGCAGCGAAAAATGCAAAGCAGAGTGCTTATCCAAAATGTCTGTTGTGTAAAGAAAATGAAGGATATGCAGGACGTATCGATCATCCTGCCAGACAGTCACATCGTATTATGCCGGTTGAGATTGACGGAAAGCCATGGGGATTTCAATATTCGCCATACGTATATTACAATGAGCATTGCATCTTATTTAACAAAGAGCATACACCAATGAAGATTGACGAATCTGCATTTCGTAAGCTGTTAGACTTTATTCGTCAGTTTCCGCATTATTTTATCGGCTCGAATGCCGATCTTCCGATCGTTGGAGGTTCT
>OKRY01001781.1_pt1 | contig 17409 bp, 9 predicted proteins | sample 1601121 | NCBI WGS metagenome assembly OKRY01 (sample SAMEA3541546, study PRJEB24748) | human gut metagenome | biome: human gut; feature: human-associated habitat; material: faeces | place: China | collected 2012
AGTTCGTCGTCAGAAAGCCGCTTCTGCTTTTTCTGTCCCGAAATCAAATTAAAAGGGTATAGCAAAAGTATCAAATATATTAATATTCTCATCATAATCATTCTTTTAGTTTAAGCACGGACTCTGAAAGCCAAGCTTCTTCAGTCCTTGTTGGATTTCCGGTATAGACATAAATAAATTCCAAAGGAGACCTGTTCTATAATTCTCTATCATACAGATTATCGGCCCTTGGTCAATGGCTATGTACTGAGTATCGTACCAATCTGCCGTCAAATTAAAGGCATCTATAAAACCATAATCTTTCCAAAGTTTGTCTCCCATCTTATAATAGAAGAAATGCAGCGCTTCCATTGACTCCTCCGGAGTATAAGGAAATGCAGACAAAGCAGCTGTTGGAGCAATGACCCCTTTATCATTAGTAGGTGAATGAGCTGAATATCCCGTATCGCCGTCACTTGCCGTCAACCCCCAACAAGAAGCGCTATAACCCGTATATCCTTTAGGATTTTCCTTACAATAATTGTAATTAATCAACGTATGATTGCGATTTTGCATCCAGTAATCGGCATATTGGTCTTCCAGTCCTTGTGGGTTAATGCCTAGAAAAGAATATTGAGATAAGAACAGCGGTCCCCCTTTATCCGAACCTAAAGGAAGAGTGATGCCATAATAAGATTTTCCATTCCTGATTCCTCCATTTTTAGCCCAGCCCGCTTCATATACAACTTTATCGATAGCATGTGTTGGAGACGAAGCAGCAAGTATATAAGTAATCAGACACTCATTCCATCCTCTTATTGCCAGGTTCTTCTCAAAACCGTAATCGGGACTCCAATGCCAATATAGTACATCTTCACCATTTTTCCGGAACCAAGTCCAGTCAATAGCTTCCCAAAGACGGGTTATGTCGGCACGCAACCTGCTTTCTACTTCCGTATTTTCCTTGAAATAGGCTCGAGCGGCAAGCAAACCTTGAAATAACAAGGATGTCTCAACCAAATCGGCACCGTTGTCTTTCTCACTGAAAGGTTTGGTTGCTCCCGTTGCGCCATTTATCCAATGTGCATAAGCACCATGATAAGCCGTACATTCCTTATCAAGAAAAGTAACTATCTTCTGCACTCGTTCAACAGCTTGCTGACGGGTAATAAAGCCCCGTTCAGCAGCTACCAGCATGGCCATCACGCCAAAGCCGGTACCACCGGTAGTAACGACATCGCCCGAAGTAGTACGTTCGCGCGCCATTCCGGAATATTCATGCCCAAAGTCCCAGAAGTACTTAAAGGTCTGCTTCTGTACCAATGTCAACAAGTCCTCATCAGGGATACGCTCAAACTTGTCTGTATCATCCATTCCTGTCTTAATCATACAAACCTTGCCATTGGAAAGCAGTGTCCCGGAAGTGGATTTCACCCCCGGATTGACAATCAATTTATACGATGACAAGACTTTAAAGCCTCCCTTAGGAGTCACCGATACTTTTTTCTCTTGCAGGAACTCATAATCGCAGCTTACAGGAAGCTCCTCATGTTTCAAAGCAATATTGTTACGGGCTGAAGCCTCATCTACAGCATCCGAGAACTCCAAAACAATGGCTACATTGGGAGCAACATTCTCAAATGTCTGTTGGTTTTGTTGGTCACCCACAATGATATTCTTCAACTCGAAAGGCTGATTCACTTCAGGTTGATTATCACCACTGCACGCAACCAACAAAAGACATACTATGAAATATAATACTTTCATCCTATCATCAGATTAAAGTGTAGCTTCATTCTTTTCCAGAGTAAATACTCTGAATTTCGGTTGCCGTCAACACCTTGTCATATAAGCGGAACTGATCAAGCTGACCGGGAAAGTTCTTTGCCCAGGTTTGTGCTCCTGCACCCGAAGTAAGACTCGGAGTAGTGCTGAACTGAAATGCACCAACAGCCAAAGAAGCGCCTACATTATTAAACTTCAATTTCCCACAATCTGGCAATTCTTTGGTAAAGACACCCTCACCATTACGATAAACAGTAATGGTAGAAGTATTGCCATCATACACAAAAGCCAGATGCACCCATTCGCTACCAAAAATATCATCTATTTTTGCCTCAACCCATCTTTCATCATTCTCTTTTGCTGTCTGATTGAAGATATGAACCTTGAAAAATGCCTGAGTCTCGCTATTATTATTCTCCAAGAAGATGTCGAAGTTGCCCCAGAATTTAATAGAGTTAGGGATAGAGAACAAACCTTGCGCAGAAGTATTCTTAGTGGTTCTCATCCAGAAAGCTACAGTCAAATCACCGATAGTGGGCATGTTATTTTCCAATATAGAAGGAGTCTTGGCCAAAATGTAAGCATTCTCAGCACCTTGATAGGCCATGCCAGCGATTCCGTCTTCCGCAAACTTGGCATTACCGTTATCTGCTACCAAAAATCCCCATTCACCTTTATCCCGAATGTCCTCTTCATCAAAAGGAAGATACATCTTCAAAGGGGTAGTAGGTACTTCACCTGTACTCTTAGGGTAGTCGAAAGCAGGATGATCCATATCCTGAAAACAAGACTGCATACACAATGCAAACAGGCAAGAAGCCACAGATACTATATATTTTTTCATAAGTAGTTAGTACATTTATAGATTAATAATTGGGATTTTGAACCAATACACCATTCGACTTGTCAATTTCGTCTTGCGGAATGGGCAACAAAGCATGTCTGTCTTGATAACCGGTCTTGCCTGCCGCATGAAGTACCTCTTTAGCAATACCCCAACGAACCAAGTCGTAGAAACGGTCGAACTCCATACCTAACTCAACACGTCTTTCATGACGAATGGCCTCACGCAGTTCATTCTGGTTGTTGGTCGTCACTTCCGGTAGAATTCCGATATTATTGCCACGAGCACGAGCGCGCACCATCTCCAAATAGTTACGGGCAGAAGATAAATCACCCAATTCACAAGCAGCTTCGGAAGCCATTAATACCACATCAGCATAACGTATCAGACGAATATTTACCCAATATCCTCCCTTTGTGAATTTCAAACGCATCGCCGGGTCCGTATATGCCTTCTTGTTAAAGTATTTAGCTATAACATCAGCATTCGAAATAGGTTTCTCACCATAAGGCTTGTTAGCAGGTATGGACTCTGGATCGTCCTTGCCGTTGCGTATAAAATAAAGCAAAGTTTCGTCTTTTCTCGGATCTCCCTCTTCAAAAGCATCTGCCAATTCTTGAGTAGCGGTGTGTTGCCCCCAACCGAGATTCCACTCGCCTGCGCCACGTACACCCTGAACGGAAGCAAACTGGCTTCCTATGTCATTAGAACCTGGTTGTGATTCTGTTGCCGTACATTGCAATTCAAAAACAGATTCACTACAGTTTTCACCTTTTTCTCGGAATATGTCTTCATAAGGTGTTTTCAGATTATATAAACCGGAGTTAATCACTTCTTCAGCGGCAGCCTTCATATTCCCCCAGTCATTACGCATCATGTATGTGCGTGCATGAAGAGAACGAGCAGCTCCCCAAGTGAGACGACCTACATAAAGTTGCTCCCACGTTCTGGGCAGACTGTTTTCGGCTTCCGTAAGGTCAGAATCTATTAATTCATATATCTTTGCCACAGAAGACTTTGGAACATTTGCCTCAGCTGCATCATAAACTTTAAAGTCAATCAAAGGCACTTCACCAAAAGCGCGTACAAGGTTGAAATAACAGAAAGCACGTACAAACAAAGCTTCCCCCTTATTGACGAGGTCACCTTCTGTCAATGACGGATTTTGGCTCATCTCATCAAGCAAATCATTTACCTTATGTATCAATGAATAGTTATCATTCCAATAACTCTTAATCATCCCATTACTTGCCAAATATTCAAAGTCATCGAACATCTTGCCGGTAGCAGCTCCATCGGACAATGTACTTCCTTTCTCTGCGTCCTCAGAACGCATACCGTGGATTGCCAATGCAGTATTGCCGCTTGTCAAATGAAAACCGCGCAACTTGGCATACATATTAAAAACCTGTGTTTCATAAGTACCACCAGTCAAATCATCCTCTGTCTGTTGTCCAAGCGGTTTTCTATCAAACATATCCTCACACGAAGTTAGTGCAAAGCTTACTGCTAAAAATGCTATATAATAAAATATCTTCTTCATAGTCTGTCTCTATATAATTTTAGAAAGTCAAATTAAAACCAATCGTATAAACTGTAGGCATAGGATAGCCTCCACCATCAATACCAAACGAAATAGCACTTCCGCCCACTTCCGGAGTATATCCTCCATTACGGCTCCAGGTCTTGGGATTCTGCACATTGGTATAAAGACGCAGTGACTGTACCTTGATACGATTCAACAGTCGTTTGTCAAAGTTATACCCCAATTCGATATTACGGATTCTGAAGAAACTGCCATCTTCGATGAAATACGTGGAAGCCTCCTGATTTATTTTGTGTGAAGGGTCGAGCAAGGGCTCCCAATTGGAAGTGCCCTCTCCATGCCAACGATTCAATTGCTCTGTGCGATAATTCAGTTGTGCATAGCTACTGCTTCCCCAATTACGGTAAATTTCATTTCCATAAACACCCATCATGTCAACAGTCAGGTCCAGATTCTTCCATCCCAAATTAACATTAAAACCGTAAGTAAAATCAGGAGTTGGATTACCTATCATTGTACGGTCATTATCAGTAATTTTGCCATTACCGTCAACATCAGCAAATTTCAAGTCACCCGGTGTTACCGAGCCAACCGAGTTAATCGGAGAGAAACGGATGTCGTCTTCGTTCTGATATACACCCTCAACCTTGTAACCATAGAAATAGCCAATCGGATAACCTTCGGAAACACGTGAGGGACCACTGATAATATTATAGTCTTTGTTTACCAGTGAAAGCACCTTGTTATCAATAGTGCTCAAATTAGCACCTAATCCATATCTCCAATCTTCCCCAATCTTGTCGTTCCAAGAAGCACTAAGTTCAAAACCGCGATTGCGAATCTCACCCACATTCTGTAATCCGGGAACAGTACCTGCAATACCCGGAATGGAAGTCAACATATCTTTTGTTGTTTTGTTATAATAAACCGGAGAAAGCTGCAAACGATCATTGAACATATGCATGTCAAAACCTACTTCCCATGAATAATTACGTTCCCATCCCAAAGTAGGTGAAATCAGTTTGTTGGGGCCTTTACCCGCAATGATATTGTCACCGAACACAGCTGAACCCGAACTAACAATGGTGGCATATGCCGGATAACTGGAACCAGTATTCTGGCTACCCAACACACCCCAAGAGCCTTTCAACTTCAAGAAGTTAATTACATTCTGGTTCTGCATAAACTTCTCTTCGGTCATTACCCAACCGGCACCGAAAGAGTAAAAGTTGTCCCAAGTATTACCTGTCTTATAGAAAACAGATGAACCGTCCCTACGGAAAGAAGCATTAAGTAAATAACGATTCTTGTAGTTATACAATGCTCTGAACAAATAAGACATGGTAAATCTGTCACTCTGAGAACCGCCATTAGTTGCCGTAGATACATCGTCGATGGTAGAGAGCCACCATCTGTCCGGGTCGTCGCCCACCAAAATGCCGTAGCCCGCAAGCTGGCTGCGTCCACCACTCAAACTGGAAGACTCATTGTAATTGGTTGTAAGACCGGCAGTCAATGTCAATCCATGATTGCCAAACTGTCCGAGATAAGTCAACACATAGTCAGACTGTGCAGCAAGAGAGGTAGACTTGCTTTGGTTCACACTTTCTCTTTCAGTCAACCGTTCTTTCCCCCCCTCCACATCGGGATTATAAACATAAATCAGCGGAGAATATGAACGTCCCTGACTGAAAGCATAGTCCATAGAGAAAGTTGCTTTGAACGTAAGGTTCTTCAGAATATCTATCTCTCCGAACACATTACCTGCCACGCGATAGTTTTCAGACTTGTTGTGAGCACCGCGCAGCTCTGTTTCAATAAGAGGATTCCACACTTGTGCACGCTGGAAGTCGGGCAGCGTATGTATCAGTCCCGATTCAAGGTCATGAGTAGGAGCAATAGGAGCAGCCTTCAAAGCACCATCCACACCCTTTGCATCAGGATACTTGGCACGAACTCCATTAAGCTGGAAACCAAAACGCAGGAAATCGGTTACGCTATATTCACTGTTCAAGTTTACGGTAAACTTATTGAGCTTTTCCGTTTTAATGGAACCTTCTTCCATGACGTAACCCAAACCCAAATAAAACTTACTCTTATCCGTTGCACCCGTAATGCTCACATTGTTATTGGTCAGAAAACCTGTCTGGAATATCTCATTCTGCCAATCAGTATTACCAGTCCATTGAGTATAATCATAAGGGTCGCTTCCTTGAGATATCAACTGCTCGTTGTACAGCATCTTAAACTCTTCGGCATTCGTCACACCTACACGGTCATAAATAACCTTCCAACCCACTGAAGAGTTGATGTTGACCATCGTCTTCCCTATTTTTGCCCTTTTAGTAGTAATGATGATTACACCATTGGCACCACGCACACCGAAAATAGCCAAAGAAGAAGGGTCTTTCAAGATTTCCATAGATTCAATATCCGCAGTGTTCAGATAATTGATATTGTCCGTGAACAGTCCATCTACCACATAAAGGGGTTTGAAACCGTTAATGGAGTTCGTACCGCGAACACGGATTTCAGGGTCTTGTCCTGCACGACCCGTATTCACTACCTGTACACCGGCAACCTTACCCTGTATGGATGCCAGTGGATTGGTAGAAGGCTTAGAGGCAATCTCGTCCGCTTTCACAGTAACGATAGAACCGGTCAAGTCGCGTTTCTTGGCACTACCATAACCAACTACAACCACCTCATCAATGAGCTGGCTGTCCTCTTCCATCTTCACATTGATAGTTGAACGCCCATTTACGGCAATCTCCTGCTCACGCATACCTATATAACTAAAAATCAAGGTAGCATTAGATGCCACATCAACAATCTGATATTTACCATTTATATCAGTAATACTACCTTTACTCTCCTGCCCTTTTACACGAACAGAAGCACCGATAACAGTTTCGCCTGTCTTGTCCGTAACGACACCCGAAATCGTAATTTTGTTCTGTGCCATCGAAGTAATGGCAAACAATAACATCACACATGTAATTAGTAGATTTTTCTTCATTTTGTATTGATTTAAAATTCTTTTGCAAACATACCGGAGAAGTTGATATATGTCAAAAAACAAGCTACCACAAGAGTACCACAGTTCACCGGAGGGGTACATCATTACTACTACTGTATAACATAAACGACAGATTATAAGGAATATAAAAGTACAATAAATATTTAGGTACTATTCATATATATAGAGCAAGAAGATAGAAAAGCAAAGGGGGCTTTTATCCTATTCTGAAGTTTTTTATCCCATATTCAAGAACGTCATACCTTTCACTGCCTCAAAGCCGACCATAAGATTTCCATAACCGATTGCCATTATACGATAGATTATATACCAAGCAAATACTGCAAAACGTTTGCAGTGAAGATGTAGACAATATGCAGCAACAATGCCATCTCAACGCAGTGGCTCGAATGCTGCATATTGCCGTCTTGAGAATCAGTTAGAGTAACTTGAACGCTGCTTTCTTTACGTCCTGGCTATTTCTGCCAATCATCACCTCAAAGTCACCGGACTCGCATACAAAATCAAGATTGTAGTTGTAGAACTTCAGCAATTCGGGAGTAATCTTGAAAGATACTTTTTTAGATTCACCGGCTTTCAGGAAAATCTTCTCAAAGCCTTTCAACTCTTTCACCGGACGGGTTACACTTCCCACAAGGTCACGAATATAAAGTTGAACCACTTCTGCACCGTCTCTCTTGCCGGTATTGGTCACAGTCACGGTAGCAGTCAGTTCGCCCTTATCCGTCATGCTAGTCTTGTCCAAAGACACGTCGCTATAAGAGAATGTGGTATAGCTCAAGCCGAAACCAAAAGGATAAAGCGGTTCATTGTCTATGTCTATATAGTTGCTGCGGAATTTCTGGAACCATGCACCGTCGGCAAGAGGGCGGCCCGTGTTCTTGTGGTTGTAGAACAAAGGAATCTGTCCCACGCTCTTCGGGAAAGTCGTAGTCAGCTTCCCACTCGGATTCACATCACCAAACAGTACATCACCGATGGCAAAACCTGCCTCACTGCCCGCAAACCATACATTCAGAATGGCCGGCACGTTTGCCTGCTCCCAGTTCAGTACCAGTGGACGACCGGTAAACAGTACCAGTACCACTGGTTTTCCTGTTTTCAATAATTCTTGTAACAGCATGCGTTGGGTGTCGGTCATTTCAAGATTCGTGCGGCAACTGCTCTCTCCACTCATTTCCGAAGACTCACCGAGCGCAGCCACAATAACATCCGATTTGGCAGCCACGGCAAGAGCCTCGTCCAGCAACTCCTTGTCCGAACGATTGTCACGGTGTAAAGAACGTCCGAACATAGTGGCACGTTTCTCATATTCGGCATCACTCATCAAATTACAGCCTTTCGCAGTCAATATTTCGGCTTTATCGCCTGCTACCGCCTTCAAACCTTCAGCCAAAGAAGTTGCATTCTTCAATACAGCAGCCACACTCCAAGTACCCGGCATATTACTGCGGCTGTCTGCCAACGGACCTACCACAGCAATAGTGCCTTTTTTGGCCAGCGGAAGCACATTACCCTCGTTCTTCAACAACACCAAGCTCTCCGAAGCAATCTTACGCGCAACAGCACGATGTTCTTTGGTAAAGATTTGCTTCTTGGCACGCTTCACATCACAGTATTTATAAGGATTATCGAACAAGCCCAACTTGTACTTAGCTTCCAAAATACGGCGACAAGCCGCATTAATTGCTTCTTCTGTCACTTTTCCTTCTGTCAATGACTTCTTGAGCGTACCTACAAATGCATCGCTCACCATATCCATATCCACACCTGCATTCAGTGCCAAGGCGGCAACAGTCTGCGTATCGCCCATACCGTGGTCGGTCATCTCAGCAATTCCAGTATAGTCTGTCACCACAAAGCCGTCAAATCCCCACTGCTTACGCAGTATATCCGTCATCAACCACTTGTTTCCAGTGGCAGGAATGCCATCGACCTCATTGAAAGAGGCCATCGCACTGCCCACACCGGCATCAACCGCCGCCTGATAGGGCAACATGTATTCATTGAACATGCGCTGATGACTCATATCTACTGTATTATAGTCACGTCCTGCCTCACCGGCACCATACAAGGCAAAATGCTTTACACAAGCCATGATTTCATCATTACGGCTCATATCCTTTCCCTGATAACCACGTACCATGGCCTGCGCAATGGCTGCTCCCAGAAACGGGTCTTCACCGTTGCCCTCGGACACACGCCCCCAACGGGCATCACGGCAAATATCCACCATCGGACTGAATGTCCAGCAAATACCGTCGGCGCTGGACTCAATGGCTGCAATACGTGCCGATTCTTCAACCGCCTTCATATCCCATGTACACGACAATCCCAAAGGAATGGGAAACACCGTTTCATATCCATGAATAACATCCATACCAAATAAGAGAGGAATACCCAAACGACTTTCTTCAACCGCCTGCTTCTGTACATCGCGGATACGTTCCACGCCTTTCAGATTGAAAAGCCCGCCCACTTCACCGGCACGAATACGTTTGGCCACATTACTACTTTTAGCCTGACCGGTCGTAATCTCACCGGTAACCGGCAGATTCAACTGACCTATTTTCTCTTCCAGGGTCATCTTCTTCATTAAATCGTCGATGAAACGATTCATATCGACCGGAGATTTCTGCGCATACGCACTAACGGCAGTAAACACCAACAAGACTAAAAATGATTGTAACTTGAAAAGTAAATGCTTCATGTCTTTCATGCTTTTAATTTATAGAAATATTATTTTGCTGCAAATAAAAGAAAAGCATGCGACAACCTCCACATCTCGCACTACAACAAAAGTACACCCATCACTAAGAAACAAAAGAGGAAGTACAATATTAATACTTCCCCCATTAATATTCCACTGTAAAACAGTTATTTAAAATTTATAAGGAAATCAGTCAGACTTTCTTCCGGAAGCAGATTGAATTTCTTGCGCAACCGGTATCTTGCAGCATCAACCCCACGCGTGGAAATGTTGAGCAACTTCGCTATCTCCTTTGTCGGCATATTCAAGCGAAGCAATGCACAAAAGCGCAAATCTCCTGAAGTCAAATCTGTATATTGAAGTTTCAGATTCCGGAAGAAATTTTCATGTATACGGTCAAAATTAGCTTGAAACATTATCCAGCTCTCTTCATCAGACACTATATTATTGTTAACCAAAGCGAGAAGCTTATCCAAATTCTTACGACTATGCTGTCCGGACAACTTTTGCTTCTGTATCTCCTCTTTCAATGAATTCAAAAACTCCTGATGAGCGATATTCATCATTACCACGCTGGACAATTCTTTGCTTTTAAAACGCAAATCGGCCTCAAGCTGTTCCTTTTCCAACTCGATAATCTTCTTCTCTTGCCGTTCAAGCTCTGCCTGATGGGCTACACGTTGCTGCTCAATCACACGATCCTTCTTTTTCTTCACAAAACGATAAACAATATATTGCAGCAAGGCCAGCAGGCACAACCCTATCAGAATGTAGCTTCCCACAGCCCAATAAGACAAATACCACGGAGACAAAATCTCAAAGGGAAACTCTACCGATGCCAAAACTCTACCAGTATCATATATCTCCGCCCGAAAAACATAACTTCCATAAGGAAGACGGGCATACTTTTTCTGCAAATTGCGTCCATCGGGTATCCACTGATCAGAATACCCTTCCAACCGGTATCTTACTTTATAAGTATAATCGTTATAAACCGGATAGCACAATGTAAAACTCACTGTATTAAACTCATGTTCGACCTTGACTCCCGACTGCACGACCAATGTTTTCCGTTTATCACTGAATTCCTCAGTAACCTGCATCTCTGAAATCCATAAAGAACGCCTAGTCTGAGATTTATATAACGAGGAACTATCTGTTTCAATACGGGCAATAGCATTATTCAAGCAAAGATAGGAATGATTATTTCTCTTGTCATAAACCACGCTTCCTCGTTCTTCCACAGCCAGACCGTCAAACAAAGAATATGGAATCCGAAGTTCGATATTGAAAGTATTTATCGCACACTTCACCAAATACACAGTCCTGTCGCCCACAAACCAATAGTAATCTCCGTTCGCATGACTCACAGTCTTGATTCCCTTCAATTCCATCAATTGTTCATTCATTGTTTCATAGGGAACAATCGAATCAGTCATATCTTCGTAAGTATAGAAATATTCCCCATTAGAAAAAACTACCCGACCATTGATTTTGAACAAAGTAAAACTCCCACCTTTCACTTCTCCCAAACTCTCATACTTCCGCACATCCTTTACCTGCTTCATATCCGAATCAATCCGAAAGCGATACAAACCATTCCTTAAATGTTTCGCCCAAATATTCCCTTGATGGTCCACTTCTATATGACGAATCATGTGACTGAACCCACGTAAGGACCGAGTAAAGCAATACTCTCCCGAAGCAGTCTCCGTATATAAATTCAGAAGCGCATAAGCTCCCTCCAACAAAAAAGATTGTTCCTTCAATTCAATTTTTTCCATACACATCCCTCCTTTTACATCAGATGCCAGCTTTGATTTCAGTCCTGATATAAGGAAAGTTCCCTTGTTGTGCCCGCAGAAAATCTGTTTTCCCCATTCATCGACGAACCACGCTTGTTCTTCCAAACCCGGAACTAATTCAGTCTTTCCATCCCTAAGCCAATAAAGTCCTTGATTAGAAGCAATATAAGCTTCATTTTCCCTTACCAAAACATCATATACCATGCCTATTTTACGAAATGGAGGTTCATAATAATAGATTAAAGAATTGTTGTGTATATAGGCAATACCTTCATCCAAAGCTGTCCATATATTGTTGTCATCATCACAATACAATCTCAAAACAGTATTGTTCTGTAGTTTATTATCCGTATTGACCTTCCAAATCAGCTTTCCCTTTTTATCCAACGCATATATGCCATCGGATATTGTGCCAACAACGTAGCAACTATCTTTGGTCATCACCGCACGATTAATGGTATGCTTCTTGAATATATCATCACATTCAGTTTCCCATTTTTCTACCCTCCCATCTCGATACAGGAAACCTCCCTGATTACGGGTAAACATTAAAACCGCATCATCATAAGGGAGCCCGGCCAGGACATCACTATCTCCAAATGCCTTTCTGGGAATAAGTTCTTTCATTTCCCTACCGGCAAAGACATAAAGTCCACCGTTTATTCTTTGAGAATAAAAAGTATTTCCAACCTGGAACAAATTCAGTGGAAGGTTCTTCATTCGAATACCTTCTACCGAATTTCCATTATAAAAAAAGAGAGAACCGAATGATTGAAATACAATTTCTCCTTGAACGCAAGCAATATCCCAGATTTCGTCATTATGAAACGCAAAATCTTTCACCTTATTTTTCAATGAATGATATTCAAGAGTGTCATAAGGAGTACGGACAAAATAACCGAATTCTTCGTAAGAGCCTACATAAATTCTTCCATCTTCACTGATATATATAGCACGCACAATTCCTTTTGTCGGTAATTCATACAGCCGCCAAGCACTTCCATCAAATTCCAACAGCCCACTGTTATTACCGAAATACATCACTCCTCTTTCGTCTTGAGCAATGGCCCAATTCTGAATACCGGCATTATAATCCGACACCGAATAGTTCCTCACTATAGGAGAAAAAGGTATGGGTGAAGCTTGCAGCAAACTACTGAAAACCAAAAACAAGAGAAACGTTATTGCAATTCTCATGAGTACTGTTTATAGGTATTTACCAGCAAAGATAAAGCTTTTTGCGTTTTCGTAAAAACAAAATCGCAGATTATCCTCTTTTATAGAAAGATAACCCGCGACAACTGATAACTCACTTTATTAATTTTCAGCCGTTTTCTGTTTTCCCAAAGGAATAGAAACCCCCAAGTAAGCATTGACATTCTTCGTATTCTTGCCAAAGAACATATAGTCTGTTCCCGCAAAGAAAGGACCCAGTTTCAGTGCCAGACCGAAGGTTTTACCGGCTCCTTGAAGTACGGAATAGCTGGCAGCTACATTGAAAGCATTCGTCGGACGGATGCAGGCAGAGAAAGTCAGCTCATTCAAAGTTTTCGGTTTGGCAAAACGACCGGTATACAAGGCACCCACTACCAGCCAATCATTCAGTAAGGCATATTCAGCGCCAAGAACCATTGTAGAAGTCAATCCACGGGTACGGCTCTTCTCAGAAGCCTCCTCTGTCTTGAGCTGCAACATGTCATAGTTAAGAATCTCGCCGCTGTTCACAATATTCATGAATTCCTGCTGCGAGGCCGGATCAAGAAGATCATAAGTCTGCTCCGCATTGGCTCGCGCTATACTGGTATTCGATTTAGACCATTTGATAAAGCCCAAATCAAGAACTGAAGCAGAAAGTGTCAATTTATCCAGTAACTTGTAAGATACTCCCAAATCAATAGCCCCACCATATCCGGCAAAACCAAAACTGCCAAAATCGATTTCATCGATATAATCACCATTCTCATTCTCGGGAAGTTCTAACAGCTTTGACGAGTTCTCCAAAGTTGCATCCACTTGAATGGAAGCTTTACTCGTCACTCCTGAAGAGCCGACAGAAGGAGTTTCCACATGAATCTGGTTGATGTTCAGCTTTAAGTTACCGATACCCAGCAGCATCTTCACTTTACCGCCCACAGCCAGCCGGTCTGTGATATTCCTTGCAAAGCCAAGGCCGACTTCCGCATAGGAATTTATCTCAAGCTTCTGTCCATTAATGGTTTCGTTAATACCCAAATAGTCAGAAATATTGTCACCAAACTCCCGGCTGCTCATGTTATTCATAAACTGGAACATGGTTTTCGGTATGGCGGCACCGATATCATTACGCATCCCCACATTGACTGACCAGAAGTTCTTTCCTTTATACCATCCGGCAGACAGAATGTCGGTACTCAAATTCACATTCAAGTTATTGGTAGCATCCAGTCGGTTCATAAAGTCATTGCTCATGAAATAGTCGCTATCATCACTGTTCTCAATAATGTCCATAATATCCCTATACCCCAGGGAACTGGAGTTGACGGTAGCATTCAACGAACCTATCACGGGAATATTCAGATAACCGCGTCCCGGCATCAAGGCCGGATTGAGCTGCATACGCTGGTTACTTCCTTCCATAAAGTAGGAAGTGCGCAGGAACTGGGCTTGTCCGGAAAGAGAGAAGCAAAGCAACAATACCACAGACAGCCATACTTTCAGAGAATTCAATTGTTTCATAACCTTGTCAATATTTTCATTATCACCTGCAAAAATATAAAACAAGTTAATACCCTACAAACAACTTAACCGAATAGTCGTGTATAAAAGGCTTATACAGAGACTATCCGGTATAAATTAAGGAGCAAATAAAAGAATCCTCTTAAGAGTGTCCTTATACTATTTCATCATAAACATGTTCATTTGCTCTCGTAGCGGTACTCAGAAAAACCGGGGCTGTCTCCTTTCTTTGTTGCAGAGACATTGACGTCACTGCCGGAGCAGTCAACATTTCCTTGTATTTTTCCGGAGCAGTGAGTATCTTTACAGCCTCTTTCAAATCATCATCATCTTTCAACTGCTGGATAATGCTTCCACGCTGGAAATAATAACGCTTGATGATTTCTACCGCAATCATGCTCTTGATGTCCTTGGAGAAATGGTCAAGGTCACGGTCCAGATTATGCGACAATTTTTTCTCCAACGCTTCAAACTCTTTCGAAGCATCAGTCAGATAGCCCTCAAATTCGGCCATCTCCTTCAGGTTCTTCAGCATCTTCTCTGTCTGCTGGTCGTATTTGAAGTCCGCCTTTTTCACCATCGCCTTGAAGTCCGCATAATCGGCATCTGTAATTTCAAACTGCTCTGCTGAAGAGATGGTAGGATGTTTCAAGCAATAGTCCGTAGCATAATTGAAAATAAGATTGTCATTGACAAGATAGAACAGAATGTTGGGCAGCTTCTCCTGCTTCACCGCAATGTCCGGAGTCACGCCTCCACCATCACGCACTTCACGTCCGGCAGCCGTATGGAACACGGTAGTAAGGCTGTCCGGAATACGTCCCACACTGCCGTCTTCATTCCGGTGCTTGTAGTCGATAGCCTGCACACAACGGCCGCTGGGAATATAATATTTGGAAGTCGTCAGCTTCATGGTACCACCGTATGGCAACGGACGGGTGGTCTGCACCAATCCCTTACCGAAAGTACGGTTACCGATAATGACCGCACGGTCAAGGTCCTGCAAAGAACCCGCAAGGATTTCTGACGAAGAAGCCGTTCCGCCATTGACCAGCACAGCCAAAGGAATTTCCAAATCCAACGGTTCACGCAATGTTTTGTAGGTATTGCTGGCTTGCTTAATCTTGCCTTTTGTCGTCACAAGTGTCTTTCCGCGAGGCAGAAAGAAGTTGGCTATCTCTATAGACTCATCCAGCAAGCCGCCCCCATTGTTCCGCAAGTCAATCACCAACGAAGTCATCCCTCGCTTCTTCAAGTCCAGAAAAGCCTGCTTGAACTCCTTGGAAGGATTTCCCGAGAAGGTGCTGAGGTTGATATAACCTATATTATTATCCAGCACCGTATAATAAGGTATGAACGGTAATTGGATGGAACGGCGCACAATGTCGAAATCCAACGGCTTCTCCGTACCGGGACGTTGCACTTTCAGCTTGAAGCTGGTACCCACTTGTCCGCGAAGCATCTCGCTGACTTCCTGGTTGTTCTTTCCGGCAAGGTCTTTCCCGTCAATCTCCATCAGAATATCTCCGGCTTTCAGACCTACATTGGCAGCAGGCATATTCTCGTATGGCTCAGATATCATGGAACGTTTCAGTTTCGGGTTCCAAGTAATCACAGAACCTATACCGCCATAGGAATTCTTCAGCATCTGCTCCAGTTCGCTTTGGTCATCTTCCGGATAATACTCCGTGTAGGGGTCCAGCGAGTAGAGCATGGCATCAATACCTTCACGGATAGTCTTGTTAGGATCAATCGTATCCACGTAAAACATATCCAACTCTTTCACAATGGAATTGAATATATCCAGATTCTTTGCTATTTGAAAACTACGGCTATCACCACTCTTAAACCCCCAAAAACAAACGGCTCCCACTACAATCAGCAAGGCAACCATCGAGCGTATCTTTAAAATTCTTCTCATAATATGTCTATGTGATAAATGCTAATTAATTAATAAAATTTCTTCCTTGATTTTTTCCCATTGTGCAGCCTGAAGCTCTGTACCCACCACTTGTATCACATCTTTGGAGAGAAGGGAGCCTATCTTGCCACATTTCTCCAGCGAGTAGCCACACGTCAGTCCATACAAGAAACCTGCCGCAAAATAGTCGCCAGCTCCTGTAGTGTCCACCACTTTCTCTACCGGAGCCGCTTGTACCTGCACCATCTCTGTACCTTTACGAATCAGAGAACCACGGGCACCCACCTTTACAATGGCTATGCTACACATTTTGGCAATGATGTCCAATGCTTCCTCCGGTTCCTTACCTGTAAAGGCCTTTGCCTCTTCTTCATTGGCAAAAACAATATCCACATATTTGTTGACCAACAGAGAGAAAAATTCAAGGTCTCCTTCTACTATATTGTAGCTCGCCATGTCCAAACATACTTGTAAACCGGCCTCTTTAGCCAGCTCAATGGCACGGAGAATCATATCATGGTCTTGCACCAGATACCCCTCTATAAACAAATAAGCATATCCTTTGAACATATCCAGCGAAAGATCTTCCGCCTTCAATGTAGAAGCCGCCCCCAAATAAGTGCCGAAAGTACGCTCTCCATCAGGAGAAATGAAAGTAGAGGCTACACCGGACGGAAGGGTAGTGGAAAGCAATAAATCCGCCTCTGTCCCATGCTCCAGCAGACTATCCCGGAAAAAGTTACCATAAAAGTCATTGCTTACTTTTCCGATGAATCCCGTACCCGCACCAAGGCATGCCATTGCCCGAATTGCGTTTCCGGCAGAACCTCCGTTAGCCAGATGCGTCTTCATCCGGCTGAAATACTCACTAATTTTCAAGAACTTATCTTCATCAATCAGAGTCATACTTCCTTTCGGGAGCTGCATCTCCGTCAAAATATTATCATCCTCAATGATTGCCAGTGCATCGACCAAAGCATTGCCCAATCCAATTATTTTATCCATCTTCGATATTTTTTTTGCAAAGATATTGCATATTTCAAAATATCCTATTACTTTTGCAG
>OKRY01001788.1_pt1 | contig 17352 bp, 8 predicted proteins | sample 1601121 | NCBI WGS metagenome assembly OKRY01 (sample SAMEA3541546, study PRJEB24748) | human gut metagenome | biome: human gut; feature: human-associated habitat; material: faeces | place: China | collected 2012
GAATACACTTTCCGAGATCGAGGAATATTACAAAGCGCGTGAGCAGCAGCTGTTGGAAAAACTTCATCAACAGGAAGCCGCTTCTGCTGCAATGCCTGACGGATATCCAAGCTGCCCTGAAAGAAGAATTACAGCAGCACAACTGAGCTGCGGATGCAATCAAAACAGGAGTATAAAAAGCCCGAATGAAACACAGAATCTCACGCCGTGCATTCCTGAACGGATGCACGCTGCTGGCGGCAGCTGCTGCCGTAAGCAGTCTGACTTCCTGCGGAGAAGAGGAAGCGAAAGACAGCGGTCTTGCACAAATCGTTGTGGGAAGCGACAGCTATCCACCTTATATCTATCTGAATAATGACGGTGTTCCCACCGGGATCGATGTGGAGATCGCCACCGAGGCGTTCCGCCGCATGGGGTATGCTGCCCGGTTTGAAACGATCAACTGGGAGCAGAAAACAAATCTTGTGGAAAGCGGCGCCATCGACTGCATCTGGGGCTGCTTTTCCATGGATGGACGCGAAGAGGTATACCGCTGGGCCGGGCCTTACATGGTGAGCCGTCAGGTGGTTGCGGTGGATGCCGACAGCAGCATCCGATCCCTCAGCGACCTTGCCGGCAAGACCGTCGCCGTGCAGAGCACCGGCAAGCCGGAGGAGATCTTTCTCAGCGGCTCCGACCCGCGCATCCCGCAGACGGTGGAGGTGCTCAGCATCGAAAACCGCAGTGTGCAGTACGCAATGCTGGCCTGCGGCTATGTGGACGGCATCGCCGCCCACGAGACAGGCATCCTGCAATATATGAAGGACAATGCCATAGACTTCCGCATTTTGGAGGAACCGCTGCTGGTCACCGGGCTGGGCATCGCCTTTGCCAAGAACGACACCCGCGGGCTGGACAGCCAGCTGACCGATACCCTTGCGCAGATGCGCGCGGATGGCACGCTGGAGCGGATCGTTGGCCGATACCTTGAAAATGCTTCGCAGTATCTGGAGGTGGACACAATTGGCGCGTAAAAACAGAACCACCCCGGATAAAAGGATATGGACAGCCTATCTGATCATCGGCGTGCTCTTGATGGCCGGTGTTGCTTTTTTCTCCAGCTGGCGGGCAATGCGCACAGCAGAGGAACGCTTTTGCCAGACCCTTGAGTTTGTCAAATCCCAGTCCACCAGCTTTGAAAAGCACAACGATACCATCACGGCAAAGGCACTCCGCCGCACGGCGGTCGCAGTCCATCAGCTGGCAGAGAATCCTGCGCTTGACCTCTCCGACCCGCAGTGCCTGAACAGGCAGACAGAAAAGCTCTGGCTCACCGGCATTTCGGTTCTGGGACCGGATGGCACGCTCCGGTGCGAGTCCACGACCAACGGCATCGGCTATGACCGGTTTGACGACCAGCTGAAAAATGACGCTGTTCTGGACGTTTTATCTTACCCGCGAAAGACCTATGTGAAGCGCGTCCTGCTGGAAGATGGCTCTGCTGTGGATGTTGCGGCACACCGGGCAGAAAGCACAGAGCTGCTCCTGCTTGCCTACCGGTACACCCCGGCGGAATTTGTGGAGGAAACGGCGCTGTCCATCCAGAGCATACTGGATGGCTACCCGGCAGAAACCAGCGGCACGCTGTTCATCGTGCAGAACAATCAGGTCGTTGCCGCAAACCGCCCGGAGCTGATTGGGCAGGATGTTGCAGGCAGTCCGCTGGCGCAGGGGATCCGCAAAGCCGGGGCCGCAGAGAAGCTGACCCATACCCGGGACTGGAACGGCTCCGGCTGCTATTTCGGGATGTTCTGCCATGGCAGATCCTTCGATCTCTATGCGTACACGGATGAAAAAATAATCTTCCGGGAGTCGCTTTTGCTGATCCTGACGGTGCTGGTCGGCTACATCCTGCTTGTAATGATCCTTCAGCTGCTGCGCCGCCGCTCCGTGCAGGAGATGGAGCTGCAGAAAAAAGAGCAGGAGAGGAAGTACCAGACCCAGCTGGAGGAACAGAACCGCAAGCTGGAGATCGCGCTTCAGCACGAGGGGGCGGCAAACCGCGCCAAGCGGGAGTTCCTGTTCAATATGAGCCACGATATCCGCACCCCCATGAACGCCATCATCGGCTTCACTTCGCTGGCTGCGACCCATATCGACAATAGGGAACAGGTGCTGGACTACCTCAAAAAGATCTCCACCTCCAGCCAGCATCTGCTTTCCCTCATCAATGATGTGCTGGATATGAGCCGCATCGAGAGCGGAAAAGTAAAAATTGAAGAAAAAGCGGTGCATCTGCCGGACCTTGTCCACGATGTGCGCTCCATCATCCAACCCGATGTTTCGGCAAAGCGGCTGTCGCTTTTCATCGATACCATGGACGTGGAGAACGAGGACATCATCACCGACCCGCTGCGGCTGAACCAGATCTTGCTGAACATTTTGTCCAACGCCATCAAGTTCACTCCCACAGGCGGTACGATCAGCATCCGCATTGCCCAGAAGAACGGTGCGCCCAAGGGCCGTGGCTGCTATGAGTTCCGTATCAAGGACAATGGCATTGGTATGAGCGAAGAGTTCCAGAAGCACATCTTTGAGGCGTTCAGCCGGGAGGAAAGCTCCACCGTCAGCGGCATTCAGGGTACCGGCCTGGGTATGTCCATCACCAAGAACATCGTGGATATGATGGGCGGCACCATTGCGATCGAAAGTGAACCGGGCAAGGGCAGCGAATTCATCGTAGATCTCTGCTTCGCACTCAGCGGACAAAAGGTGGAGCCCAGGCAGCTCCCACAGTTGGAAGGGCTGCGCGCATTGGTAGCAGACGACGATACCGACACCTGCCTGAGCGTCAGCACCATGCTGTCCAAGATTGGGATGCGGCCGGAGTGGACGATCTCCGGCCGGGAAGCGGTGATCCGCACCCGATACGCCATGGAGCAGGGCGACGAATTCAGCGTCTACATCATCGACTGGCTCATCCCCGATATGAACGGCATCGAGGTCGTGCGGCAGATCCGCAAGGTGATCGGGAAAAGCTGCCCTATCATCATTCTGACGGCCTACGATTGGACGGATATTGAAGAGGAAGCCCGCGCTGCCGGAGTGACCGCCTTCTGCGAAAAGCCGCTGTTCCTTTCCGAACTGCGCAGAGTGCTGGCAGAACCGTACGGTGCAGAACCTGCCTGTAAGCCAGCGCAGCCAGATGCCGCCGAGCTCAAGGGAAAGAAGCTTTTGCTGGTGGAGGACAATGCCTTGAACCGCGAGCTCGCACTGGAGATCCTGAAGGAAGCGGGCTTTGCGGTAGACACTGCTGAGGATGGCGAGATCGCTGTCCAGAAGATGAAGCAGGCGGCCCCCGGGCAGTACGATTTGATCTTAATGGACATCCAGATGCCCAAGATGGACGGTTACGAGGCAACGCGGCAGATCCGCGCTCTGCCGGATGCTGCAAAGGCAGACATTCCCATCTTTGCAATGACGGCAAATGCCTTTGAAGAAGACCGTCAGAGTGCATTGAAGGCCGGTATGAACGGCCACATTGCAAAGCCGCTGGATATTCCGCATCTGCTGCAGGTCCTCGCAGATGTACTGAAATCATAACGGCTGCCAGCCGACAAAAGCAAAAGCACCCGCAGCATTCGCTTCCAGAGGTCAAGAGCCTCTGCGAAGCCTGCTGCGGGTGCTTTATTTATTTTTTGTCTGACAGGCGTTTGGCTTACAGGATCTTGTGCAGCTCCTGCACAAGGTCACCGATCACGATGGGCTTGGACAAAAAGCCGTTCATGCCGCTTTCCAATGCGTTGCGGCGGTCCTCGTCGAAGGCGTTGGCGGTCATGGCAAGGATCGGGAGCTTTGCCCGGGCAGGGTCATCCAGTGCGCGGATCTTCCGGGTGGCGGTGTAGCCGTCCATCACCGGCATCTGCACATCCATCAGCACCAGATCATAGCTGCCCGGTGCGGCAGTGCTTACCTTTTCCACCGCCACGGCACCGTTTTCCGCCGTATCGACCCGGAAGCCGTACTCGCACAGGATCTCCTGCGCGATCTCGCGGTTCAGCTCGTTGTCCTCTACCAGCAGGATGTGCCTGCCCTTGAAGTTGGTGTTCTTTTTCGGCAGAAGCTCCTGCGCCGCATCCGTCTGTGTCTGGCCGATGGCGTTCATCAGGGTCTCGTGCAGGTCGGACATGAACATGGGCTTGGGGCAGAAGGCGGTCACACCGGCAGCCTTTGCCTCCACCTCAAGGTCGGACCAGTCGTAGGCAGTCAGGATGATGATGGGCGTATCATTGTTCAGGCTGCGGATCTGGCGGGTGACCTCGATGCCGTTCATATCCGGCAAGCGCCAGTCGATGATATAGGCATGGTAAGCGTCGCTCATCTCGATGGACTGCCGTGCACGCAGCACCGCTTCCTTGCCGGAAAGGGTCCACTCGGCACGCATGCCCACCTTGACCAGCATCTTTGTCACGCTGTCGCAGGTGTTGAAATCGTCATCCACCACCAGTGCCTTCAGGCCTTCCAGTTCGGTGATCTTTTCCACCGGACGGTGCTCTGCCTGCGCACGCATGGGCACACGAATGATAAACTCGCTGCCCTTGCCCTGCGCCGTCTGCACCTCGATGGTACCGCCCATCATATCCACGATGTTTTTGGTAATAGCCATGCCAAGGCCGGTGCCCTGGATCCGGCTTACCGTGGAGGTGCGCTCCCGCTCAAACGGCTCAAAAATCTTTTTGGCGAACTCTTGGCTCATGCCGATGCCGTTGTCCTTGACGCGGAACTCGTACTGCCCGCAGCCGCGCACCGCTCCGGCAAGCTGCCGCACCCGCACCGAGACCGTGCCGCCCGCCGGGGTGAACTTGATGGCGTTGGACAGCAGGTTCAGCAGTACCTGATTCAGCCGGGTCTTATCGCAGTAGACGTCCTCATCGGTCACATCCATGGCATCCATATAAAGCTCCAGCTGCTTTGCGTAGATCTGCCCGCTGACGATGGTTTTCAGGTCGTGCAGCACATCCGAAAGGTTGACTTCCACTTCTTCCAGATGGATCTTTCCGCTTTCGATGCGGCTCATATCCAGCACATCGTTGATGAGGGAAAGTAGATGATTGCTGGAAGCGAGGGTCTTGGCAAGATAATCCTTCACCCGGTCTTTATCGTCAATGTTGCTGAGTGCCAGCGTGGTAAAGCCGATGATGGCGTTCATGGGGGTGCGGATGTCGTGGGACATATTGGAAAGGAAGGTGCTTTTGGCGCGGTTGGCAGTCTCGGCCGCTGCAACGGCATCCGAAAGTGCCTGATTCACCTGCCTGTCGGCGGTGCGGTCGGACAAGACAAGGATATACTTGGTCCTGCCCTCTACCTCGCTGCCCATGGCGATGTTATGGAACCAGCGCCGCTCTTTGGTCTCCCGATGCTCAAACTCGAAATCCCATTCGCGTTGCTGCCCGCTGAGCAGTCCTTCCAGAAAGTTCTTGTCGCGATCCGGGTCATCCTTCGGGTGCAGCGCTGCCAGAGCACGGGCATCCTGCCGCACTTCTTTCCACGGGATGCCCAGCAGCCGTTCGACGTTGGGGCTGACATAATCCACCTTGGAGGTCTTTGCGTCCAGCATCAGGAAAACGTCGTCCACGTTCAGCGAAAGCTTTTGGAACAGCTCGTCCCGGTACAGGATCTCAGTGTCCTTCCGGCGCAGGGTCGTATGGCTTCTGCGCAGGATCAGCAGGATGATCAGCACAGCAAGGCCAAAGGCGATGCCCGCCACGATCTGCACCGTGTGGAACCACAGCTTATCCAGACTGGCATTGACGATGCTGACCGGCACAAGCCCCACCATCGTCCAGTTCTGGACCGCGGTATCCTCGTAGACCAGATAATAACTGGTGTCGCCCAGTTTGACCCGCAGGTTTCCGCTGCGGCCCTGCGCAAAATCATCCGAAAGGGCAAGAATCTGTTCCTCGGAAAGGTCGGAATGGTCGCGCAGCATCGCAATGAAGTTGTAAATAATTTCCTTGCGGTTTACGGAATTGTCAATCACCACCCGCCCATCCGGGTAGATCACATAGTTGCTGGCATTGCCCTGAAAAGCAGAGCTGTCCAGCAATCTCAGCACAGCATCATTATAATAGGTGATGGCAACGGCATCGTAGGCAAAGCCCCGGTAGCTGCCCTGCGTTTCGGGGCAGATGAACGCAAGCATCGGGGCTTTGCCGGGCAGCGCCGTATTCACGACGATATCCTCGCCATCGGAGAGCTTTTCGTCCAGATTGGTCTGCAGGCCAAGGTAGCCGGTTTCCCCGGTCACGGTCGTGTAGTTGCCGTCATAGGAAAGAAAGTAGAAGTTAACAAATCCGGCTGCCTGCTGTGCTTCCTCGATATAGGCCTGAATTTCATCCTCATTCGAGGTGTTTTTCAGAAAGCCGTTGCACAGATGCAGATAGGTCAGGTTTTTGCGCACCATCTCTTTCAGCATACTATTGGATTTATACAGTACCTCTTCCAGATGCGAGGTGCTTTCCTGATAGATGGTCTGCGACATAAACGAGATGTACCGGAAGCTGAAACCGGCTGCCAGAAAGACCAAAAGAAGGATGGCAGCGGCGGCAGGCAGCCACTTGTGCCGGGAATAGCAGCTGCGTTTGGATTCGTGCTTTTCGTCTGCCATTCCGCTCACCTCAGTGTCATGTAGTTTTCCGGCTCTGCAAGCGCTGCGCCGCCGGAGATATAATCGCGCCATGTGTTTTTTACCCACGTATCTTCGCCAGCAGACGTGCCGCTATCGCTCGCAAGCAGCGCTTCCATCTGCTTTTCCGTTGCAAGGCAGGTCACGGTAACGGTGTCGTTATCTCCCAGCGGCTGCCCGTTCCGGGTGATGCCGGTCAGGGTATAGCTGCCGTTATTCTCTTTTACCTCCACAGCAATGCCGCTGACCACTGGCAGAGAACCGCGGTTGAAGGGCACAAACCCGCCCTCGCAGCCTTCCACAAAGGCGTGGACGGTCTCTTTCAGCTCCGCACCGGTCATGGTGCGCTGGCGGGACATCAGACCGTTCGGCATGATCATGGAAGCTGCCATTTTCTGGTTATAATCCGCCTGCAGCACACTGCCGGTAAAGCTGTTTGCGGTGGCAAGCAGCACATCGGTGCCATACACGCCGCGCAGCGTGTTTGCCATCACGGAGAAGGCAGCGCTGCCGCCGTTTGCGTGGAATACGTTGGAATAGGCCTTCCCGGAGGTCAGCACGGTCTCGTTGTCGGCAGGCTCCTCATCGGCAAGGAGCTGGGCATTGAAGGCCTGATACGCCTGCTCAGCGGTAAGCTCGCCTGCGATCATTTTGGAGACCACATCCTTGGAAACGGCAAAGAAATCGTTGGAGGCGATGCGGATATACATGTGGTTTTCTTCCACCACGCTGCGGACGTCCTTCAGATACTCGGTCAGGCGCAGGGGAACGTTCTGGCTGTAGCTCAGTATGTCCTGCCCCTCCGAGACGATGCGGTTCTGCGCCTGTTCGGAGAGCATGACGTTCAGCACCTTCATGGCTTTTTCGCGGCGCGTGGTGTCCTGCTCCAGATCCCGGTTCAGGGCAACTTGGAAATAGGGGGTGGTCATGATCCACGGTTCGCTGTTCTGGCTGAAGAAGGGCAGAAAGATCGTGTCGATGCCCTCATCCTGAAACATCTTCACGCCGGCAGAGCTGCCAAAGTACATGGCAACTTCTCCGTTCCGGAACATTCCGGTCACATCGTCGTAATTCAACGCAAGATCATCTGCTGTAAGGTGGGTATCCTGAATGAACTGCTCCATCCGCTCAAACGCCCCCGGCCATACGGTGTCGTCCAGACCCACCCGCGCGGTGCTGGCGGGATCGCTGTAGGTAGTGCGCCACTTGCGTCCCGCGGTGGTGGTAAGCTCGGCAGCGGAAAGCCCCTGCAGGGTTTCCATGCAGGTGTAGTCGTAGGTATAATCGGAGGTAAAGCCGCGGATGCCTACCTTTTCAAAAGCCTGACAGGCCGCTACAAAGCTTGCGTAATCGGTGGGCAGGGGAATATCGTACTGCTCAAAAAGGCTGCGGTTGACCACAAAGCCGTGGGCATCCGCGCACACCGGCAGCCAGTTCACACTGCCATCCTCGTTTTTGAAGCTGTTGAGGTAGGTGTTGTACACAGCGCCCGCCTCATTGGTCATGGCAAGGTTCATCAGGCTGTCCTTCAACGGTGCCGCATCGTGCAGCGAGAAGCGGCAGCAGGTGATGATATCCGGCAGACCGCCGTTCTCCTGCAAAAACTTGTAAAAATCCAAATCGTTGTTTCCTACGATGAATTCAATATTTACATCCGGCAGCTGGGACTGGATATAGGGCGCATAGGTTTCGTACAGGCTATTCGTCCACAGATACACCTGAATGGTCTGGGCATCCTCCTGCTTTTCCACATTTTCGGCGTTTTTTGTTCCGCAGCCGGTCAGCAGGGAGACCGCCATCACCAGTGCCATAAGCACGGAAAACAGGCGGTGCAATGTTCTTTTGTTCATCAAATCGTTCTCCTCACAACTCTTGGGCAGCTGTCGTTCTGCACTCCCGAATACCGCAAAAAGGCATAGGTACAGCACGACAGAGATATAGGATTATTTTACCACCGCCATGAGGGATTTTCAATAAAATTTCATGTATTGATACCTAAAAGCAGCGCGTGTCCGATTTCTTTGCGCCAGTCGATGTGACTTTTTGTATCAACGCACAGGGTGAGGCGGGCTGCCAGTATCCTTATGTGCTGCTGCCCTCTGTCCGCATCAGAGATATTTCTGGATGGTCGGCACAAGGACATTCATATTGATCGGTTTTGCGATATGGTCATTCATCCCGGCATCCAATGCCGCCTGTTTATCTTCGGAGAAGGCGTTTGCCGTCATGGCGATGATGGGGATGTCCGCCTTTTGGGGGTCATCCATCCTCCGTATCTTTTTTGCCGCATCGTAGCCGTTCATCACGGGCATCTGGATGTCCATAAGGATCAGTTGATACGTTCCGTTCGCCGCTTTTTCCAGCATATCCACACATTCCACGCCGTCTTTGGCTCGGTCTACCGTGCTGCCCTCTTCCTGCAGCAGCTCGACGGCGATCTCCGCATTGAGGTCGTTGTCCTCGACCAGCAGGATCTTCACGCCGAACAGGCTCTTTTGGTCCGAAGGGCCAGTCTCCCGTTTCGCCTGTATTTCATCCTCGGACGCAATGCGGCAGGGAATGGTCACAGTAAATGTGGAGCCAACACCGATCCTGCTCTCCACTTCCACGGTGCCGCCCATCAGCCCGACCAGCTTTTTCACGATGCCCATCCCAATGCCGCTGCCTTCCACCTTGCTGACGGTGGACGTACGTTCCCGTTCAAAGGGTTCAAAAATGTGCTTCTGGAACTCCTGCGACATCCCGATGCCGTTGTCGGCAACCGTGACTACCGTATCGCACCAGCCCTCTTTTTTGCCGGGCTTCTGCGTAACATCGCAGCAAATCGTGCCGCCGGCTCCCGTGTATTTGACAGCGTTGCTGACGAGGTTTGTACAGACCTCGGTCAGGTGCGGAATATCCGCATAGATATACGGATGCAGCAGCTGTGTTGTCACCATAAGCGTCTGCCCCTTGCTGTCTGCCAGATTCCGGAACATGGCAATGCAATTACGGAAATCCTTCTCGACATCCGAAACGGAATACTCCATCTCCGTCTTATCGTTTTCGATTCGGGCAAGATCCAGAACATTGTTCAGCAGCATCAGCAGGTTCTGTCCGCACACCTGAATGTTCTCCATGTATTTTTTCAGCTTTGCAGGGTCGTCTGAATGCCGGGAGGCAAGGTCTGCGTAACCGATAATGGCGTTCATGGGGGTGCGGATATCATGCGACATATTGAACAGGAAGGTGGATTTGGCGTGGTTCGCGCTCTCCGCTTTTTCCACAGCGACCTGCAATTTTGCATTCAGCTCCTGCGTATCGTCTGCGGCTTTCCTTGCAGCTGCTTCGGCTTTGCGCGCCTTCCGCAGCAGCTTCAGGATCGTGAGCAGAATGACTGCAACCGCAATGCTGCCGACCAGCAGCACCATGACAAAGTTATCCTTTATAAACTCGCTCAGAGTGACCTTCCGCAAAGAGCTCTTATGCATCGCCAGAGAGCTGGTAAGCATATTGGCTGGCATTGCCTTGATCGTTTTGTTCAGGATGGACAGCAGGCTGCGGTTTCCGCTATTGACCGCAAAGCAGGAATTGGCAGGGTTAGGCAGCGGAACGCTGTAAAAACCATAAATTTTACTGTATTTCGCCTCACTGCTGACCCCTATAATAAAACAGTCTGCCTGTCCGTCCTTGACCAGTTTTATCGCATCCTCCTGTGTATCGCAGTCCACGATCTCCCACTGCGGATAATAAAACGCAATGTACCTTGTCAGGGAGATCTTGTTTTGGGGAACGGCAACGCGGTTCACTTTGTTTTCGGCAAAGAGCTGTTGGTTCGTGACCACCATCATATTGGCGGTCCAAGTTGTGTTGGTTCTGGCAACGCGATATTCTTCAGCCAGATTGGGACTCTGGTCGAAATGGAAGATCATGTCGATCTCGCCTGATTTCAGCGCATTGAGTTCCGCCTCTTTGTCGTCATAACCGACCAACTGAAATTCCAGCTTCTGATTGCCCAGACAATCTGCGGCAAACTGAATATAGTCCGTTATTGTCCCGGTAATCTCCCCGGTGGCAGGGTCATAGGTGCTGACGCCGCGATCACTCGTCAGAAAGCCCATTCGGATCGCGCCGTGCTTTCTGAGCCACGCCTTTTCCTCACCCGTAAGGATGGGCTTATAATCCAGCGAGAAATACTTTTTACACAGATCCGCCGTATAAAAAGGAGCCTCTTCGTCCAACGCGCGCATCGCATTGTCCAGTTCTTCCTTGAGATCAGAACGGTCTTTGTTGAGCACATAGTAGATGCTGGATTTTCCCACGCGGGTTATGGTCGAGATGCCAAGCTCTGCCCATAAGGATTCTTCCAGCGAAACAAAGCAGTCGATCTCGTGGTTTGCCAGCTTTTGCTTCACATCCTCGTTGTTGGAGATGTTGACGTGCTGCGTTTTTATGCCGTATTTTTCCTCCCATTCGGTCAGCATCACCTCCGGCTCCGTTCCCATCAGAACACCGACCTTTTTGCCGTTCAGCGTTTTGAAGTTGGAGGCGGAGATGTCTGCACGCGAGAGATCGGCGTAGAGGTAATATTTTTCCTCCCCCATCGGTTCGTCCGAAAACAGCATCTTCTCAGCGCGATCCTCCGTATAAGAAATACCGCCCATGATGTCGATCTCGCCGTTTTCAAGTTTTTCAAAGCAGTCTGACCAGTCGCAGGTCACATACTCGAACTGCCAGCCTGTATAGCCGGATAAGGTCTGCAGTAATTCGTAGCCGTAGCCCTTTCTTGCGCCCTTCTCGTTGCAATAGTTGAAGGTGTTCTCAAACGAACCAATGCGGACGATCTTTACAGGGGCGGTTTCTGCGGCAGCCTTCACAGGGAGCACGGCTGACAGCAACAGCAGCAGACTCAGCAGCGCACAGACGCTTTTCCGCATCAGCGTCTGCATGGTTTCGCTCATTCCAGAGTTTTTCATGATTCCCCAATCTTTCTCCGCCCCAGGCGGTCGCATTCCGGTTTTATTTCCATTGCACAGATTTCAAAAAGTTCATTGCAGCATCGATCCCGTCAGATCGTCAGCAGCTTTTTTTGAACAGTATATATACCAGCGCATACAGTATTTAGTGTAACATTATAACAGAAGCATTTCAAGCGTTTATGCTTGTGAATACTGCTTATATTCTATTATTATCGCAAGTCAGGAAATCAGCGCAACATCAAAAAGGCCGTCGAGGATGCCGCCCGGACCAGTTCCTGCATCTCGCTCCGTGCCTTGCGGCAGTCCGGGCAGGCAGCTTTGGCCAGTTGGGTTATTTTGCTCCCCGTGGCCCGAGCAGGCCCTGCGGGCCAACATCCACTGCCAGATCTCGCTGGCTCTCAACCGCATCTACACCGAGTGGTACCCCAGCAAGGGCTACAGTTTCAACATCACCAACTCCACCAGCTACGACCAATACTACGTCCATGGCCGGACGGTGTTCGACGTCATGGTGCGGCTGACAGATGACATCTTCAACACCTATATCCGCAAGACCGGCACCGTGAACCCCTACTACGCTGAATATTGCGACGGAAAATCCGTCACCTGCCCCGGCCTCAAGCAGTGGGGGACGGTCACGCTGGCCAATCAGGGCCGCAACGCACTGAGCATCCTCAAATACTACTATGGCAACAACATCGAGATCATCCGCACCAACAACATCCAGTCCATCCCCCAGAGCTACCCCGGAAGCCCTCTGCGGCAGGGCAGCACCGGAGCGGCGGTGTTCACCCTGCAGCGGCAGCTCAACCGTATCACCAAAGACTATCCCTTCCTCGGCCTGCTGACGGTGGACGGCATCTTCGGCCGCAAGATGACCGAGACGGTCAAAAAGTTCCAGAAGCAGTTCAACCTCACCGCCGACGGCGTGGTGGGCCGCAGCACCTGGTATAAGATCAGCTATATCTACGTCTCGGTGAAGGACCTCGCCGAGCTGACCAGTGAAGGCGAGACATTCAGCGGCACCCTCCCGGACGGCTCATGGAACCTCGGCAGCAGCGTCCTCAAACAGGGCTCCACCGGCAGCGAGGTAGAGCAGGTGCAGTTCTGGCTGGGTACGCTGGCTCAGTATGAGAGCAGCATCCCCTCTGTCAAGGTGGACGGCGTCTACGGCAGCGGCACAACGGCAGCTGTCCGGGCGTTCCAGCGGCTCTACGGCCTGACGGTGGACGGCATCGTAGGCCTCACCACATGGAGCGAGCTGTACGACCAGTTCCGCAGCATCCAGTCCGACAACGGCACCCCCAACGCCTACCCCGGCACCGCCCTGCGGCAGGGCAGCAGCGGCCAGAACGTCCGGCTGGTGCAGTTCTGGCTGAAGATCGCGCGGACGGTCTATTCCAGTCTCAACAACATCACCGTGGACGGCATCTTCGGCTCGTCTACCGCAGCGGCCGTGCGGCGGTTCCAGACCTACTTCGGCCTCACCAGCGACGGCGTCGTGGGCCGGACGACATGGAACAAGCTCTACGAAGTCTACAACGACATCGCCAACCGCCTGCTTTCGCCCAGCCTGCGGCCCGGCGAGTACCCGGGCGTGCTGCGCAATGGCTCCACCGGCACCGCCGTCCGGGAGCTGCAATTCTATCTCTACCTCATGAGCGCCTATCAGAGCAGCATCCCCTCTGTCTCCATTGATGGCCGTTTCGGCGCGGCCACTGAGGCCGCCGTGCGGGCCTACCAGCGGTTCGCCGGGCTGACGGTGGACGGCATCGTAGGACGGAAGACATGGGATTCGCTCTACGGCAAAGCGTCGGCCCTCCGCTCGTCCGGGCCGGTGGTCACCCTCAAGCGTCTCCCCTACCCCGGCACGCCGCTCACCGTCGGCACCGACAGCAGCGCCGTGCTCTACTACACCCTGCTTTTGCAGCGCATCGCCTACTACTACGACAGTGTAGCGTCCCCCGCGCTTTCCAGACAGTACACACAGGAGACCGCGGACGCCACCGCCAGCGCGCAGGAGCTTCTGGGCCTGCCCGCCACCGGCGTGGCAGACGCCGAGACGTGGACAGCAGTGGAAGCCCTGAGCTTACAGCTGGCAGCCTTCACCCCCAACCCCGACCGGCATCCCGAGCAGGGGCCGGACTACCCGGGCCGGGCCATGAAGGAGGGCAGCGCAGGGCCTGACGTCAGCCTCATCGAGGGCTGGCTCAATGGCCGCTCCAAGCTCTACTGCGAGGAGGACTACGTCGCCGACAACGCTGTCTTCGGCCCGGAGGACACCGCCGCTGTGAAGGAGACGCAGCAGCGGGCGGGTCTTGAGGCAAACGGCGTCGTGGACCGGCCCACCTGGGCCGCACTCCGCGCCCAGAGCCATACTGCCTGCGACTGCGACAACTGCACCGAGGAGGGATGAGAGATGGCACGCTTACTGGTCTATGACGCCTACGAGAACAAAGTCTACACCTATTCGAGCCTGCGCGAGAACGACCCCATGCCCTACAGCACCGGCAGGACTCTGACCGTGCGGGAGTTCCGGGGCAAATCGAACAGCCCGGTGCTCTGGACGACCATCGCGGCAATGGAAGCGTGGAACCTCACCCGCCGCAAATACGGCAGAGGCATCCCGGTGGGATACGCCTTCCGCCGCATCTGGGAGGGAGGCCACGGCACCCGCAGCCAACACTATGCCGGCGTGGCCTTCGATGTGGGGCAGAGTCTCAGCCAGACCCAGCGCACCGCCATCTACAACGCCGCCCGCTCCACCGGGGCGTGGGGCTATGTCGAGCCGCTGAGCCAGACCCCCACATGGGTCCACTTCGACCGGCGCTACGGCACGCCTGCCTGCAGAGGCACCACGGCAGGCTACCCCACCCTCCGCCGGGGCAGCCGGGGCTGCTACGTCATGATCCTCCAAGACGCCCTCTCGACGCTGGGCTACCAGACCGGGAACCGCATAGACGGCATCTTCGGCAGCCGGACGGAAGAAGCCCTCAAGGGCTTCCAGCGGCGCACCAGTCTGCGCGTCGACGGCGTCTGCGGCTGCAACAGCTGGAAGAAGATCTCCACCGCCGTGCTGGGCGTGGGACGAACCAAGACGACTATTGACTGATCTTTTTGCAGACAAAATGGGAGCCCCCGGCACTGCCGGGGGCTCCCATACTTTACTCCTCCACCACAACATCCTCACTGAGCACCTGTCCGATGGGCTTTGCAATGCACAGATCGGCCTCGGCGTCCGCATTCGTAGGCTGCATATTGATGACCACGAGGTGGTCGCCCCGGAAGTACCGGATGAGCCCCGCCGCCGGGTAGACCACAAGGCTGGTACCGCCGATGATGAGGGTATCAGCGCGGCGGATAGCCGAGACAGCGCCTGACAACACCTGCTCATCCAGCCCCTCTTCGTAGAGGACGACGTCCGGCTTGATGATACCGCCGCATTTGGGGCAGCGCGGCACACCGGTGCTGTTGGCGATGAAGTCCACATCGTAGAACGCGCCACACTTGACGCAGTAGTTGCGCAGGGTGCTGCCGTGGAGCTCGTACACCGTCCTGGAGCCTGCCGCCTGATGGAGGCCGTCGATGTTCTGGGTGATGACGGCTTTCAGCTTGCCCTCCCGCTCGAGCTTCGCCAGACGCAGATGCGCCGCGTTGGGCTTTGCTCCCTTGACGATGAGCTTATCGCGGTAGAAGCGGTAGAACTCCTCGGGGCGCTCTTCCCAGAAGGTGTGACTCAAAATCGTCTCGGGCGGGTAATCGTATTTCTGATGGTAGAGGCCGTCCACACTGCGGAAGTCCGGGATGCCGCTCTCGGTGGACACGCCCGCACCGCCGAAAAAGACGATGTTCTGGCTCTGCGAAATGATTTTTTCCAACTTTTCAACCATATTCAACACCTCTTTTGTATCTATCGACGGAAATCAGTGCAAAATTTTATGTATTCTGCATTTTGTTTTTCACATTTCAACGGTCATTTTCCGCAAACATCTGCCCCAGATGGGCGAAAATATCCTGCGGGAGCATCCCGTACTCGCCTTTTTGGCGGGCGGCACGGTCAGCGGCGGCACCGTGGAGCCAGACCGCATAGGCGGCGGCTTCGTAGGCGGACAGACCGCAGGCCAGCAGGGCCGACGTCATACCGGCCAGCACATCGCCGCTCCCGCCCCGGGCAAGACCGGGATTGCCGGTGGGGTTGACGCAGACGCGGCCATCCGGGGCGGCGACCACGGTCCGCGCCCCTTTCAGCACCACCACCGCATTCCACTGAGCGGCATACCGCCGGGCGACGCCCTCCCGGTCGGCCTGAACGGCCTCCACCGAAAGCCCCGTCAGCCGGGACATCTCCCCCGGGTGGGGCGTCAAGATCAGCTCTTTGGCCGGGCGCGGCAGTTCCTCACCCGCGTTCATGAGGCTGGCGGCGGCGTTGAGGCCATCGGCATCCAGCACGGCACTGCCCGAAAAGCCGGTGAGCAGCTTCTTCACCAGCGTCCGCGTCTCGGCGGCACGGGCCGTGCTCTGGGCAAGATAGCCCAGTCCCGGCCCGATGAGCAGGACGGTGGCCTTCTGCCGGAGGATGCAGGGGATGCTTTTGGGGGAGATGCCCCCTTCTGCCCCCGGCTCACAGGGACAGAGACAGCATTCCGGCAGGCGTGCCGACACCGCCGCCAGCACCGGCTCGACGCTTGCCAGTGTGACGATGCCCGCGCCGGTGCGCAGAGCGCCCTCGACGGTCAGCGACGCCGCACCGCGGTAGCAGGCACTTCCCGCCACAGCCAGCACCGCGCCGAAGCTGCCCTTGTTGCTCTCCCTCGGGCGTTTTGGAATATGTGACCAGACAAATTCAGCCGTAATTTCGGGTGTCATGCTCACGCCTCCCCCTGAATGTAGCGCTTTATTTCTTTTTCCACATCCTGCACCTCTTCGTGGAACATCCGGGCCGAGACGCGGAGTGCGCCGTGGCCCAGAATGATGACCTGTTCCATGCCGTCGGAGGTTGCCCCCCGCCCCCGGCGGTTCCTGCCGATCTCGTGGGTGACGCGCTCGATGAACATATCTGCCGTCTCGGCCTCTTTGGTGTAGACGACGTGGATGTTGTGGTACTGCTCGATGCTGCCGGGACTGCCCGGCACACGGTAGGCATCGAACACGAGGATGAGGACGCACTTTTTGAAGCCCTGATAGTTGCAGAGAATGTCCATCAGCCGGTGGCGGGCGGCGTCGAGGCTCTCCTTGGAAAGGGCGTTCAGCTCGTCCCACGCAAAGATGATGTTGTAGCCGTCCACCAGCAGATATTCGGGGGCGATCTCCCACTGCTCGGCGGCGAAATCGGGCCGTTCCCGCTTCTGCACCGGGCGGAACGCCGCCAGCGGGTCGCGTTTGATGGGGCCGTAGGTGCGCTCAAAAATTTTCAGCAGTTCGGCGTCCTCTTCCAGCGTAGCGCGATAAGCCGCCATCCGGCGGGGACGGGCCGCGGTCTCTTCTGCTGCCGGGGCGGTGTGGCCCCAGCCGCTGTCCACGTGCATATGGCTGCGCACCTGCTCCCACGGCACCACAAAGCCCGCGCCATGGGAGCAGAACACCGAGTCAGCGGGGTTGTCCAGGTCGTGTTCCGGCTCATAGTCCACTGCCTCGATGACCTCCGCTGCGTTGTGGCAGGGGCGGTAGCCGTCCAGCGTCAGGTTCAGGTGTCCCCTGCCCCGGGTGTAGCTGACCACCTCCATCGGGTAG
>OKRY01001791.1_pt1 | contig 17342 bp, 15 predicted proteins | sample 1601121 | NCBI WGS metagenome assembly OKRY01 (sample SAMEA3541546, study PRJEB24748) | human gut metagenome | biome: human gut; feature: human-associated habitat; material: faeces | place: China | collected 2012
AGTGTTTCTGTCGGACATTACCTATGAGGAATTGATACCTCCCGCCTGTGACTTGCGCCACATACAGAATATCACCTGCGTCGGACATTACCTATGAGGAATTGATACCTTTTGCTGCAATTGCTTTACTCATGTCACACATTTTAACTGTCGGACATTACCTATGAGGAATTGATACCAATAATAACTGACATTGTATCTCCTTTTTTATTTTTTTTGTCGGACATTACCTATGAGGAATTGATACGAACCTGTGTCTTCTTTTGCAGACTTAACATCTGCAGAGGTCGGACATTACCTATGAGGAATTGATACTTCAAGATCATCTGTGTCAAGACCAAACTTGAAGGTTGTCGGACATTACCTATGAGGAATTGATACTTGCTCCCTCTGGAAGACGTCCACCTGTGACCTGAGCCAGTCGGACATTACCTATGAGGAATTGATACTTTTGCAGTGTCAAGCATCTGCAGGGAAAAGGCATTCCCCAAGAGTCGGACATTACCTATGAGGAATTGATACAAGTTCACTTACCTTATCGTCGCTCTTAAGGACATACTCGTCGGACATTACCTATGAGGAATTGATACATTAACAATCGCACTGCCGCATATCTCCGTGTAAACCACGGGTCGGACATTACCTATGAGGAATTGATACAATTCCATTCCTGCTCATGCACATTTGCACGAGCATTAATGGCGCCGTCGAACATTACCTATGAGGAATTGATACATAATCATTATAGTATCTTCGTATCTTTCGTATGTCGGACATTACCTATGAGGAATTGATACGTGCATCAATTAAGATACCTTCCCGAATTTCTTTTGAAAGTCGGACATTACCTATGAGGAATTGATACTTTGTCCTCTTTTGGAGGTTCTGGTATTTCAAAATCTTCTTTCAAGTCGGACATTACCTATGAGGAATTGATACAAACTCTGAAACTCGATTTTCTTATCTTTTAAAGATAATGTTAATGTCGGACATTACCTATGAGGAATTGATACGAGTTACGAATTCAGGAAGAACGATCTGCTTGTCCTGGTCGGACATTACCTATGAGGAATTGATACTTATACATCATTTTTATAGAAATTTTCCCAGTTAAATCATGTCGGACATTACCTATGAGGAATTGATACAGGTTTACAGAATTTATCACAGAATGCTTTCGCTTCTGTCGGACATTACCTATGAGGAATTGATACCGAATTTTTTCCAGATAGTGTACTTACTGGCAACGTTTATCGTCGGACATTACCTTTCCTACAAGGATTCCTTGTGCCAATACATAAGGCAAAGACATTATTTTTATTTGAAATCAATGAATGCACCGACCTGTTGATTGTAACTACTAACTTTCAACTTTATGACATGGAGAAACGGATATGAGTTTGTGTATTGAGGAAATACTGTCAGACAGTAATCTTGCGGCAGCTAGGGCATCATTTAAGGGAAAAAATGACAGCAGTGGGATGGATGGTGTACGGGTATCTGAATTGGGCGAATACTGGAATGTCAATGGTGATAAGATTAAAAAGACGATTTTGGAAGGCAAATACAGTCCGGGGCTGATCCGGCAGCAGGAAATTGTGAACCAAAAGGGAAAGAGACGGACGATCTCGCTGATGAATACAGTTGATCGTTTTATTTTTCGTGCAGTTTATCAGCAGATGGCAAAGCTGTGGGAAGGAGAATTCTCAGAGCATTCTTATGCATACCAGGACAATAAAGGAACGCAGAAAGCCGTTGAGCAGGCAGTCGCATATATGGAAGCCGGAAATATCTGGAGTGCGGAGCTGGATATTAAAAATTTCTTTGACAATATCAACCATGGCGTGATGATAGAAATTCTGAGGGAACGCATATCTGACGAGCGTTTTCTTCGGTTGATACGTAAATTTCTCAATGCTGGATATTTGGAGGAATGGCATTTCAACAAAACATACTCGGGCACGCCTCAAGGTGGAATTATCAGTCCAATACTGGCTAATATCTATCTGGACAAGTTCGATAAGTATATAAAGAAGTATGCACAGGATTTCAATAAGGGTAAAGTTAGACACCGCAACAAGGATATCGGCAAACTGAACAACCGAATTCACTATCTAAAGAAGAGAATAAAGGAAGTGACTGATGTTGATATACTGGATACAATGCGAGAGGAACTTCGTAGCAAGCAACAGCAAATACTGACTATGCCGAGCGGTAATGATATGGACGAGAGTTTCCGTAGACTGAAATATGTACGCTACGCCGATGACTTCCTTATAGGAGTCATTGGAAATAAAGCAGAGTGCGAGAAAATCAAGGCGGATGTCACACAATTTATGCAAGAAAAGCTAAAGTTGGAGATGTCGCAAGAAAAGACCTTGATAACCAACGCACAAGACAGTGCAAAATTTCTCGGCTATGAAATATCAGTCCGTAAAGATTACACAACACAGAAAAATGCAAGAGGAGAAACTCGTAGACATCGTAATGGTAATGTGATACTACACGTATCACGAGAAGTGATAAAGAAGAAGTTACTGAGTCTTGAAGCCATGAATGTGAAAACACAAAATGGCAAAGAAGTGTGGAGGTCTAAAGGTAGAAATACCTGATAGACAATGAGCCACAAGACATAGTAGCACGTTTCAACACAGAAATCAGAGGATTCTACAACTACTACTCCATTGCAAACAATGCATCGGCACTTGGACGTTCATTTGGATGTATCATGAGGTTCAGTATGCTAAAGACATTTGCGCAAAAACTTAACAGTTCCGTCAGAACCATAACAAACAAGTATCGTGAAGATGATAAATTTGTGGTGTGGTACACGGACAAGAAAGGAGAACGCAAACCAAGGGTGTTTTACAATGAGGGCTTCAAGCGTATTACCGACTTGGGAACTCAAAAATGTGATAACTTGCCCTACTTGTTCAACACTCCATCTATGAGTCTGGTCGAAAGACTGACTGCAAATAAGTGTGAGTTGTGCGGAAAAGAAGGAAATGTTGTGTCACACCACGTCAGGAAACTCTCAGAATTAAGAGGCAAAACCGAATGGGAACGTAAAATGCTCAAAATGCATAGAAAATCTTTAATCGTCTGTGCAGAATGTCATAACATGATTCATGCGAAGAATAGTTAAAATGCCGTTATGGGCGGAGAGCCGTATACATGGAGACGTGTACGTACGGTTCGGAGGCAGGTTGTCGGAAACCTACCACTGTAAGGTGGCCTATCAGAAACTTTACACCTATGAAGCGGAAGAACAGACGGAAAACAAGCAGATGCGTGAAAGTCTGAATGTCTATTATGACGCTTTCTTCATCCGCTTCGGCAACCTCAATGCCAAGCAGAACGTGAAGTTCATCCTTATGGATGCCTCAGGGCGCGACATGCTGTCGTTGGAACGGGTAGAAACGGACAGTTCACAAAGTCAGACATCTTCGACCACCCGGTCTCTTTTTCGCTTGACGAGGTCAGCCATGTCGATTCTCCAGAGGAAGCGCTCACCGCCTCACTCAACAAGTTCGGCCGTATCGACTTGCCGTATATGACTGAATTATCGGATATGCCGGAACAGGAACTGACGGAAGCGCTTAAAGGGCGCATCTATTACAATCCGCTCATAGATGACTACGAGATTGCCGACCGCTTCATTGCTGGCAATGTCATAGAGAAAGCGGAGCGTATAGAAGAATGGTTGAAGGAAAATCCCGACCATGCAATCGTGAGGGAGTCGTTGGAAGCCTTGAAGGCAAGCATTCCCGAACCGATAGCCTTTGAAGACCTGGACTTTAACTTCGGTGAACGTTGGATACCTACAGGTGTGTATTCCGCTTACATGAGCCACCTCTTCAATACACAGGTCAGCATCGTCTATTCCGACAGCATGGACGAATATTCGGCAAAATGCAGTATGAAGACCATGGCCATCACGGATGAGTATATGGTGAAGGGATATTACCGCCACTATGACGGCATGAGTCTTCTGAAACATGCCCTGCACAACACCTGTCCCGACATGATGAAGAGCATCGGTGAGGATGAACACGGCAACGACATCAAGGTGCGTGACAGCGAGGGCATACAGCTTGCCAATGCCAAGATTGACGAAATCCGCAACGGGTTCACTGAATGGCTGGAAGAGCAGTCTGACTCCTTTAAGGAACGCTTGACCACGATGTACAACCGGAAGTTCAACTGCTTTGTGCGTCCGAAGTATGACGGCTCTCACCAGACCTTCCCCGGCTTGGACTTGAAAGCCCTTGGCGGAAAGTATGGTGTCAAGAGTGTGTACCCAAGTCAGAAGGACTGTGTATGGATGCTTTTGCAGAACGGAGGCGGGATATGTGACCACGCCGTAGGTACAGGCAAGACCCTCATCATGTGCATGGCTGCGCATGAGATGAAACGTCTCGGTATGGCTCACAAGCCGATGATTATCGGACTGAAAGCCAATGTGGCGGAGATAGCCGCCACCTATCAGACAGCTTATCCACATGCGAGGATACTCTATGCCTCGGAGAAGGATTTTTCCACCAAGAACCGTGTCAGTTTCTTCAACAACATCAAGAACAACGACTATGACTGTGTAATCATGTCGCACGACCAGTTCGGGAAGATACCGCAATCGCCAGAACTCCAACGGCAGATATTGCAGGCGGAGCTTGATACCGTGGAGGAAAACTTGGAAGTGATACGCACGCAGGGCAAGGACGTGTCGAGGGGAATGCTCAAAGGCTTGGAAAAGCGAAAGCAGAATCTGGAGGTGAAGTTGCAGAAGATAGCCTACAGAATCGAGCAACGTACCGATGATGTGGTGGACTTCCGCAAGATGGGCATTGACCACTTGTTTGTGGACGAGAGCCATTATCAGAACTTTTATAAGTTTCCTATTAAATTACTTAATTATTTAGTAATCATTTATTTTGCACCATAAACAGTTCTGATTATATTACGTCTATAATTGTAATAACCTTCAAACTAAATGCGATTATGGACATATTTAATCTAAATGAAAAAGTCAAGGAACTCGTTTCTTATTTGCAAGACACTGGTTATTCAGCCATGTACATAGACTATGTGAAGAAAATGGCTGAGTGGCTATCAGGAAATGCCAACCATTACAAATGGCAGAGTCTCGCCGACGTTGAACCGACACTAAAAGAATTGTGGTCAAACAAGTATACTTATAGGAACAAGGTACGCCTGTTACGTATAATCTGTCAATATATCGAGGATGGATTATTACCCGATGGTCGTAAACACTACAGTAAACCGCACCACTACGAGTTGCTCAGCGCAGAATATAAGGATGTAACAGACATGGCTTTCAATATGGTAGGCAGATGTCGCAAATTTTCAACAAATGTGAAGTATGCACTATCTTCGTTCTTCTTCCGGCTACAGGAAATGGGGGTGTACTCATTAGAGTCAATAACAGAAAATGCGGTATTGGAAGTGTTTTCCAAAGACGGAAAACCGAATATGGGCCATTCACTCAAATATTCGGTGGAATATGGGCTGAAAGCCTGTTTGCCCCACTATGGCAAGTCCGTTGAACGTATAATCGCATATCTGCCAGCCATACCCAACATACGGAAGAACATTCAATACCTTACGGAACAAGAACTTACTGCTATCAAGCATACTTTAGAACATGATGACACAATATCCCTACAGGACAAAGCCATCATAACCTTGGCCATGTATACTGGATTGCGTGGGTGTGATATCTCTGCACTCACGCTTAACAGTTTCGATTGGGAACATGACCTGATAAAAATCACTCAGGTAAAGACTGGACAGCCACTGACATTGCCACTCCGTGCCGTGGTAGGGAACGCTGTATTTGATTACCTGCTCAAAGAACGTCCCCGAAGTTCTGAACCATATGTTTTTCTCACAATACACGTGCCACACAGAAGACTCCACACAAGCAATCTTGATGCCATATGCTCAAAAATCATGTGCAAGGCAGGAATAAGGCAATGTGAAAATGAGAGAAAGAGCATGCATCTGTTTCGCCACCATGTGGCGACATCCCTGTTGCAGGGCGGTGTGCAACAGTCTGTTATAAGTGCCACCCTCGGCCATTCGTCCCCAAGCTCTCTCGACCGCTATCTCAGTGCGGAGTTCAAACGCCTGAAAGAGTGTTCGCTAAGCATCGAGGGATTCCCGGTTGGAAAGGAGGTGTTTGGCAGATGAAAACGACTTCATTCCTTTCCGACGCGATAGAAGGATACGTAAAATACCGCAAAGCTTCTGGGCGTGACAGCCACAGCTATATCAAGAACGTAATACTATTTGACCATTTTTGTGCGAGGGAATATCCCGGACAAACTGAACTTACCCAAGAAATTGTGGACAAATGGTGCAGGCAACGTCCATCAGAATGCACAAACTCCTGCGTATCACGTGTATTCCCTGTTCTGGACTTCATCAAATACATGAACAAACGTGGAATGACAAAAATAGCCCTGCCAAAAATGCCAAGGCCTGTGCCAAGGACTTATATGCCGCATCCGTTTACACATGAGGAATTAAAACGCTTCTTCAACGCTTGCGACAACATAAGGCTAAGACGTGGCATGCTTGCAGCTATTCAACGCATAACACTGCCGGTGTTCTTCCGCTTATTATACAGCTCTGGAATGAGGACAACCGAAGCCATCTTGTTGGAGTGCAATGATGTAAATCTTGAAAATGGCGTGGTTTCCATTAGACGCGGCAAGGGGTATGACCAACATTATGTAGTCCTCCATGACACAATGCTGGCCCTCATGCGTACTTATGACGAAAGAATAGCTGAGTTAGTCCCACAGCGCAAGGTATTTTTCCCGACACAGGATGACAAACCGCACCCTCCAGTTTGGGTAACGTATCACTTTCAGGTACTGTGGCAAAGCTGTAATTCATCCCACGCCATCCCGTACGAACTAAGGCACAACTACGCCATAAAGAATATAAACAGCTGGACACACCAAGGATTTGCAGTACATGACAAATTGTTGGCTCTAAGCAAGAGCATGGGACACAAACAAATAGAAAGCACATTGGCTTACTACTCCTTAACACCTGCGATTTCTGATATAATTGCATATACAGATAATGAAATAGAACAATCAATAATATTAGAAACAGATGAAAAAGAAGATTAATTTACAAGCAATACAGATTGCTAATTATTTGCATGAGTGGCTTGAATACTATGTACCTTCAATTAAGGCTTGCAGCCCTCATACGAAAAGAAACTATAAAACTTCAGTGACACTCTATGCTGAGTTTCTTAGAAAAGTGAAAGGCATTTTACCGGAAATATTGAATGCGGAATGCTTCTGTAAGGAATACATCATGGAATGGATTATCTGGATGAGAAACAAAAGGAACTGTACTCCTGCAACATGCAATGTAAGGTTGTCCGCTTTGCGTGCCTTCTTAAGGTATATAGCAGACCGAGATATAACTTATATGGCTGTATTTCTACAGGCAGAAAATATTCCTAATGAGAAAACTACTAAAAGAAAAATTGTCGGATTAAGCAAGAAAGCTGTTAAAACTCTGTTGTCCGCACCAGATCAAAGAACGGCAACAGGTTTTCGAGATTTTACATTGATGCTGCTTTTATACTCTACAGCAGTACGCATCAATGAACTCCTTACTCTAAAAATCCGTAATATTATCATGGATTGTTCCAAACCTCACATAATAATCATTGGAAAAGGTAGAAAGAAACGCCCCCTTCCTATATTGTCTAAACCGGTACAATGCCTTAAAAGGTATCTCAAGAAATACCACCCAAAGTATGATGATATGGACGCACTGCTCTTTTATTCAAAAAGCAAAGGATTATATACTCCGATGTCTGCCGAAAATGTAAATAAGATGCTCAAAAAATATGCCTTAATAGCTCATGAAACTTGTGAAGATGTACCATTGGATTTACATGCCCATCAATTTAGACATGCCAAAGCTTCACATTGGCTTGAAAATGGGATGAATATAGCTCAGATTTCATATTTGCTTGGACATGAGTGTATTCAAACCACAATGGCATATCTTGACATAACTACAGAACAAGAAGAGAAAGCTCTGGAAACACTTGAAAATGAAAATCAAAGAAATATCAAAAAGAAGTGGAAAAACAATGCAGTAAATGAGTTTAAAATATTCTTAACGTAAATTTGAGTAATTCTAAATAAAACTATGCGCCAATAAACCTTTGCATATTGGCACATAGTTTTATTTAGATTGCTTAATTTATATCAAATTGTCCTGCTAGCAGATCGGATAAATAAAATGTTGGTTAAAAAGAATGGTTGCAGTTATGAAATAAATGCTAGTGGTGCGATAAAAATTGCCGTACTACTATCAGATGTTTAATTATTAGAAACTTGCGAGAGTTTTTTGATTTTTTGATTTGAAATGGTACGAGTAATTTTTGCAGGTTAAAACCATGCAAGATTATGAATATCGGTAAATATGTCTTCGCCCAAGCAATAGACCTTATACCTCGATACCAGTTCGACAAACTGGTTGAAAAGTTGGCAACGTTAATCAGAAGCTCTGCTTTCGAACGTATCGACCTGAGAGATTTGATAACGAAACCGAAGGACTCGTCCATTCAAAAACAAACCGTCAATGAGCGCTCTCTATTTGATGATCTTTAAACAATGCGAATTTATCGCACCAGGACTATTTAACAAACAAAACTTGCCTGATTTTTTTTATTATCAGACAAGTTCCTAAGTTTTTTATGGGTTGCTGGTATGAAAGACACGAATAAAAAGATGACAAGAATAATCTCTTTTCGAATACAAGAGGGTCTGTTCTTTCGCTGTTTATAAAGCTTCAATCATATCATATATGCTCTCAACCATACGCCTATTTCCTCCAATTATTTTATATAAGTATGGATTATCTTTTATTGCTTCCCGACTCTTCTCCAACTCGTTTTTCGCATCCTCCAAATAGGTAAGTAGAATATTTTTCTCATCTTCCGATAAATGGTCTATTCTCCTATTTCTTCCGTTAAGAATATCATCTATTGGGTCACAAAGAAGTGATAGACGAGAACATAATACTCCTATCTCAGTAGAAAGACTTTCTTTTATTTCCAAATTGTCAACACTTGTCAGTAAGATGAATTTGGTTACGTTTCCAATAGTTATAGAAAGATTGAAGAGACTCTCTACTTTGACTAATAGCCTATCGTAATTTGCTAAGTGATTATACAATTTTGTTGTTTTTATTTCTGTATCATCCAAAGATTTTTGTACTTTCTTTTGCAATTCCACATTAGACTTAATGGATGCTTTTGCTTCTTTTACAGCTTTCTGTACTTCCTTTAGCAATTTTTCATTGTTTTCATAAACTTTTTTTGCTTGTTCTTTTTTATTGTTAACTTCTGCCGTTAATTTTTCCATAACACTTAATTTATCTGTAACAAGTGCTATTAGGAGGGCTACTATAAGTGAAATCAAAAATGTTATGCCATTAGCACTAATAAGACCATCCACATCTTTCATTAAGCTGAATAAAGATGATACATTTTCGATTATTTCTTTTAATGAATCTGATTTGCTTTCTATATTTACCGACTGACAATTGTTATTAATGTTAGCAACCTCAGCAGAAGATCTTATATGTTGTGACTTAGCTATAGAATCTATATGATATTTACACACACAAGAAGAGCAAGAATCTTTTGGCTGTCCTAATATTGCTACTTCTGACTCAGCTTTGTAATAAACCAATTTGTGGAAGACATATCTGTCATAAACAACGACAATGAGCATTAAAGCAATAAGCACCAATATAAGTACTCGCAAGAATTTATCGAATGTAAAAGATTCTTTTTTCATCGGCATATATTTTCAACTAAAAACGCTAATTTCTTTTCAAACCCCTTATCCTTCAGTACCATTTGCAGGCCATCCACTTCATCTCCGTATTCCTTTCTGAACTCATTGACATATCGTGAACAAATGATGGTCCTACTCTTCAGTTTCTTTACTTCTTCTTCAGTTCCTTTCCACAAGTAGTTCTTCAAAAATGCATAACCCTCCCTGCGTTGGTATTTTGCCATTTCCTCTAAATTCAATCCAGTAGCAAGAATGTTCAAATCAACCACATAGCAATCAAAGAGACCATCTTCTTCTATAGCCCCGCAAGCTTCGTCTACAGCTCTTGCTCTCACAATATTAAATGATGGTAATGCATTTTTTAGCATTTTGTAAACTGATCCATTATCTTCAACAACTAATAACTTTTTAGCCATAATCATAAAAAATTACATGTATAATTAATATAGCGGTATCGTCATATAAAAAATGTTTCGAAAAGTGGGGGTATCTATTCTTGAAGTAAAGACACGCGAGTACTTTACAAAAGTAGAGTTAGACACAACCTCTTTACCTATCTCATCAGAAAGAGAAGAAAGTGCTTTGTCTATTTCTGCTTCTCTGTTAGGGATAGAAGATATTAAGTTCTTGTTTTTCTTATAGTTAATCAAAACAGGAATATTATAGTTGCATAACAGTTCACTTTTGTGGGTTATATCTCCATTGTGTGCCTTACAAATCTTTTTCACGATATACATACCTATTCCCGTGCCACCTGCGATATAAGAGGCATCTGCACTTCGTTCAAACAAACGATAGATTCTATCATCATTTTCTATTTTTATGCCATAACTTGTTATAGTAATAATCATATTCTCTTTCCTCTTGTCTACATCCAAATTAATCCGAATAAAGCTACCTTCATGACCATACTTAATGGCATTGTCAAGCAAATTGTATAGAGCATGATTAAAATACTTAGCATCAATATTAGTTTCTAAAGTACTTAATATCTTTGGTTCATAAATTATGCTCTTGTGGCAGTTTTCGGAACGTTTTTCAAACATCATTTTCAATTTGTATATCAAAAATGAAATCTTTTCTGATTTCTTATTAAGAGGTAAATCTTTGGAATAAATAAGTGAAGAACCAATATTGATATCCCTCAATTGATTAAGTAATTCTAACACATCTTGTTTGTTTCTTTCATAAGTGTTTTTTAAATCATAATAAAACTTATCGTAAGATCCTATAATCATATATTCTGGTACATACTCAAAATCACATTCAACTTTCTCAATAGCGGGTAAAATAAAATGTGCAGACTCGTGTGCAGACTCTTGCATAGTTGTTTCTAATAGTAATTCCATCTTTGCTCCACGAATATATGAATAACATTCTAATGCCACAGAGTAAAACTTTTTTAATGCAACTTTATAGTTGCCAAAGAAATTCCTGTTTTTGAGTTTCTCTAATTCTTCATTATGTCTTTTCCATACGATATAGGCAACCTCTTTATCTGCCAACCATCCTGGTAATAAAATGTCTTTTTTTTCGTTGAAAAATGACTTTATTTTTGGACTTGCTGCTTCTATAATCCTTTGCCTTTGCACTTCTAGCGGAAGATTGTCAATATCATGCAAATGTTTAAGGGCAAAAATATCATCATCTTGCATGTTATATTTTACACCCGACCACCCAATTGGAACCAGTTTGTCGTGTTCAATGTCAATAGGTAAAGCGAACATTCTGATAAAACTATCATTGCCATTATCAAACGTATTTCTAATGGCATCGAAAGCATCATTAAGAATATTCGTAAATTTCTCAACGGAATTTTGTTCCTTTATATTGATGTCTTTTACTTTTTTCCTAAAATTCTGCTCTATGTTTTCAAACGTGTTATTGATATATCTAGTAATTTTATATTCAATTCTTTCCTCCAATTGTCTTTCAAAACCATCAATGCGGTCAATAATAGCTTTAGCTTTCTTGTTCCATTCATCTTTGTTGAATTTCCTGATGTTATCCAGATATTCTCCGGTATTCGTGTCTTTTTCCTTCATACTATCGCGATGTCTGGAAAAAGATTTTTCCTTATCGAAGTTGTCTCTACCTATTTGACCTAACATCAAACAAGCAATAACACGCCCTTGTAAATAAATGGGGAAAATATGCTCTTCGAATAAAGAATAACGACAGGTGTAGTGTAGACAAAACCTTTTCTGTTCTTCAAAAGGTTCAAAAATAATAGTATCAATTTTATTTTCTCGCTCAGAATTAAAGTCTTTTATTATAGAATTTAATTTTTCAAAATATTCAGGTTGTTCAGGAGCAATTCTGTTCAGTTCTTTATCTGCAAATATACCAACAATACTATCTTGTTGATAACAGAAATTGTTATTTCCAATGCATTTTCTAAAAATGTCACATAATCTGCCATTGTTTACATATGTGCCACTATCAATTCTGATGATTTTTCTACCATCAAGTATCTTTTGAATTTTAGAATTCAGTGGCTCATTCAAAATGACCATCCCTTTTTTAGGATTTGTAGAAATTATACTAGGATTTTTTGCAGTTGGGTCATGCGGGAGAAAATCTTTAGGCACAAACTGAAACATCGACAAAGCATTTTGAATATCTTCATGCTGTGACAAGTCTGCAAGGAATCCCCGGATATAATAAGGATTGTAGATGCCATCAGTATTGTAGTTCGCCGAATCTTCTGTACATTCCTTTCTCAAACAGAGGAATGTGGGGGCAATGGGCCATTCTTTTATCTCCATAATCATTTGTCTTTGATTAGTTATAATTTATTCTGTGTAAAAATATGAATTATTATTTTAATGGCAATGAAGTGATTTAAATTTATTTCATTCTCTTAAAATCGTATCAAAATGTTAAAGCACAGCGTACAAATTGAATTGTTCCTTATATTTATGGGTGACCAAACTCATATATAGTGAAAGTCCAATGTACACTGTGCTCGACAAAGATACGATAAAAAATGAAATATTGCCTCATCTTTCCAAGGCAAAACGTGGTTATGTCACTCAAAGTTGTCTCATAGAGGTGGTAAACGCCATCTTGTACAAGTTGAAGACCGGTTGTCAATGGGCGTTCCTTCCTGTGGAAGCCCTGTTTAGCGGCAAGGTACTGAGCTATGGTGCCGTGTATCACCATTACAACAAATGGAGCAAGTCGGGCGAGTGGAAATCCATGTGGGTCAGGTTGCTTGACAAACACCGCCATGAGTTGGACATGTCCAGCGTGGATTTGGACGGGAGCCATACGGCTGCACTCCGTGGCGGTGAAGAAGTCGGATACCAGGGACGGAAGAAACGGAAGACGACCAACGCACTCTACCTGACAGACAGGCAAGGACTTCCGATTGCCACGTCTTCTCCGAAATCTGGCGAACACCATGACGTACATGACATAGAAAAGGTCATCGGTGACATGTTCAACGACCTTGAGAAATCCCATATTCGGGTTGATGGCCTTTTCCTCAATGCCGATGCCGGATTCGATTGTGATGTCTTACGTAGTTTCCTGTGTGAAAAAGAGGTCATCGCAAACATCAGCATCAATAAACGGAGAGAAAATGCCGATGACATCTTTGTTGATGATGAACTGTATGCTGAAAGGTATTCCATCGAACGAACCAACGCTTGGATGGACAGTTTCAGGACGCTACTGAACCGGTTCGATACAACTGTTTCAAGTTGGATGTCTTGGAATTACTTGGCATTTGCAGTCTTGTTGCTGAAGAAAATTTCACGAAAACAAAAAGTTTAAATCACTTCAATGAAATAAACTAAAAAACAATAGTAAATCTCATAATTCTTTTAATTCTTCCTTAATTCCGCAACACTGAGGTTTAACATTATTCATAAACACCTGAGCAACAAAAAGTTGTCCAGGATTTTGTCATGTCAGAAAATTCACTTATCTTAGTGTTGCAATTAAAAAATCCGAGAAACTCACCCCTTTTGGAGGAATATTTCAAATTATGGAGCAGTTTAACATTCTTTTAGGCAAGACAATAGACTCCACGCTCGGTTTGCGCTGCACATCCTGCGGCTATCAGTACAGTGAGATTCTCCGCTCCCTGATGTGCTTCTATATTCTGTGGCGGCTCATGCGTTGAGGACATAAGTTCGCATCTTATGCCCCACCTGTCACTGCACCCACGTCTTCGCACATGCAGCGCAGACACCATCCTCAGAGCCATAAATAAGCTGATTCAGGAAAACATATCGTACACATCCGACAGCGGCAAGGTCTATGACTTCAAAACGGCCGAGACGCTCAACACATTGCTCCTCAATTGTCTGTTGTCCACGGGGCAGCTGAGAGAGGGCGAGGAGTATGACGTTGACTTCGACCATCAGTTCATTGAGACAGAGAAGTATGACGCAAAGCCCACATACAAGAAGTTCCTTGGCTACAGGCCGGGGGTGTCCGTTATCGGTGACATGATTGTCGGCATAGAGAACAGCGACGACAACACCAATGTGCGCTTCCATCAGGAGGACACGCTGAGGAGACTCTTTGAAAGACTTGAGCGGAAGAAGCTCGCCGTCAACCGTTTCAGTGCAGACTGCGGCTCGTGTTCGGAGAACATTGTGGATGAGGTCAGGAAGCACTGCAGGACGTTCTACATACGCACCAACCGCTGCTGCTCGCTCTATGATGACATCTTGGTCCTCAGGGGATGGAAGAGGGAGGAGATTAACGGAATTGAGTTTGAGCTGAACTCCATCATGGTTGAGAAATGGAAGGGCAAGCCGTATCGTCTTGTTATCCAGAGACAGAGACGCCTTGACGGTGAGTCTGACCTGTGGGAAGGGGAATACACCTACCGATGTATCCTTACCAATGAATACGCGTCATCGGCAAGGGATATCGTTGAGTTCTACAACATGTGCGGCGGTAAGGAGCGTATCTTTGATGACATGGCGGGTGGATTCGGATGGGGGCAGGCTACCAAAATCATTCATGGCGGAAAACACTGTGTTCCTTCTTCTTACTGCAATCATACGTAATTTTTACAAGACCATCATGCAAAGGCTTGACGTAAAGAGATTCAACCTTAAAGCCACCAGCAGGGTAAAGGCTTTTGTGTTCAAGTTCATATCAGTGCCTGCCAAGTGGATTTTGACATCAAGGCAATTTGTGCTCAAAATCTACACCTGCAATGGTGCCTATGAGAAATCGTTTAAGACTGATTTTGGATGACTACATTCGGTTTATGGTCAGTAATTGCGTATTGCCTCAAGTCGCATTATGGGGTAAGGGGATGGTGGGCGGAATGAGGAGTTTTTTTTCAAAATTATAGCAGAAGTCGTATAAAATCGACTGTTTAATTATGAATTGAGAGTCACTTGAAGTCAGTTGCGGATTTGAGGTTCTTTTGATTTTCCCCTTAAATCAGGTCTTTTCCATACAAAATATGATTACGTTGAATAATATTGAATGGTTTATAGATTCTATGACTCTATTCTGCTTTCTACTTGGCTGGTAGTTCCTTTCAAAATTTTTTGTACATTCTGCTCCTGATAGATAGAGAACCTTGCCCTGGCAGTACGTGAAGGGAATCAAGCCCTTGTTGCGGTACTGTAGCAAGGTATGGCGGCTGACTTTAAGCATTTCCGACAGTCCCTTTTCCGTCATGTTGTGTACACCGTTCAGCAATGGGCTGCAGTGTCGCGTCCGTGTTCGTGCTGCTCCAGAGTCTTGCAGATGCGTTGGTGTGAGGTCTGCGAAATAGTCTTTAGTGATGATGCCCTGTCCTAACATGCCTGTCTATTTTATGGGTTAATAACCTCCGTTTCCTCACCCTTTGCCTTGTAATACACCCAGTTCTCAAGCTGCGAGAACGACAGCTTGCCTTGTTCCCGTAGCGAATACACCGTTCGGAAATCAAACTATAACCCTACGCACACGCCTGCCGTGTAGAGCCATTTCTTCGGCTGCTTGTCCTCCTTCTGTGCATCCATGCTTGTGATACACGATATGAAGTATTCCACTATATTACTGTTTTGTCAAAAATATCAAAATACTTCAATATACACACAAAGGAAATCATCATAAGATATGCAACAAAAAAATCCTAAGACTTTCTGAGTCTTTAAACTTATATTGTCAATCTGATAATCTACGTCCAGCCCAATTACCAATTTTATTAGCGAATCAATACAATATAACTCGTCACGTTTATTTAAGAAAAGGATTGATAATTTTCTCCTTATATCCTTTCTCTTTTAAAAATTTACAAAAGTTTTCTGGGTCTTTCTTATATCGTTTATCGTTTTTTATAAAAGAATTATTGCTGTCCGATAAAAATAATCAGAACTAATTATCCCTTAAATTATAAGGTATTCAGCAATCTCAATGAATAGTTTTGAAAAATCAAATAGTTCTGATAATGCGATAAATCCGGAATTTTGGATTTGTGCCACCAGTTCAAGAACCTCATGTTCAATACCCGTCACGACCGTGTGGCAGGACTCGGCAACAGCGAGGGGAGCCAGAAGGCACTCAATATGCTCTTTGCCATCCGAACCATACAGGAGCGGACAGGCAGAGACTTGGGAGCGACATTCCTGTCGGGAACAACTATCAGCAACTCACTGACTGAGTTGTATCTGCTCTTCAAGTACCTGCGCCCCAAGGAACTGGAGCGTCAGGACATCCGCTGTATCGATGCGTGGGCGGCAATCTTCGCCAAGAAGACTACCGACTTCGAGTTTAACGTCACCAACAACATCGTACAGAAGGAGCGTTTCCGATACTTCATCAAAGTGCCGGAGCTTGCTGCTTTCTACAACGAGATAACCGACTATCGTACGGCGGAGGCGGTTGGTGTGGACAGACCACAGAAGAACGAGATTCTTCATAATATACCACCGACACCCGAGCAGGAGGACATCATCCAAAAGCTGATGGAGTTTGCCAAGACAGGTGATGCCACCATCCTCGGAAGACAGCCTCTGTCGGAAACGGAAGAGAAGGCAAAGATGCTCATTGCTACGGACTATGCCCGAAAGATGGCACTCGACATGCGCATGATAGACCCGACTTGTGAAGACCATCCCGACAACAAGGCGAGCCATTGTGCCAAGATGATAGCGGACTATTACAAACGCTATGACAATCACAAGGGCACGCAGTTCGTATTCTCAGATCTTGGCACATACAGACCTGGGGAATTCAACGTGTATTCTGAAATCAAGCGCAAGCTGATAGAGGATTACGGAATACCGTCGTCTGAAATCCGCTTCATTCAGGAGTGCAAGAACGAGAGGGCAAGAAAGGCGGTGATAGCAGCTATGAACGAGGGATCTGTACGAGTATTGTTCGGCTCCACATCCATGTTGGGTACAGGTGTAAACGCACAAAAACGGTGTGTGGCTATCCATCATTTGGATACACCGTGGGTGCGACATGAAGTCGCATAGATAATTGTTGGAATGATACTTACGGGTATCA
>OKRY01001793.1_pt1 | contig 17315 bp, 13 predicted proteins | sample 1601121 | NCBI WGS metagenome assembly OKRY01 (sample SAMEA3541546, study PRJEB24748) | human gut metagenome | biome: human gut; feature: human-associated habitat; material: faeces | place: China | collected 2012
CCTATCATCTCGCCTTGCTTTATGCCGAACGAAACGTCTTTCAGCACAGGGTTATGCGAGTCTAATTCTTTGACTTTCACCACCAGATAAAGTTGCAGCACTTCTATTTAATGTTAAATATTCAAGCCCAACATTATTTAAGAATGATAATCTATCTTTTATATCTTTTAATACTACTTCAGATATTTTTGCTTGTTCTTTTGTAAGTTTTAACTTACTCATAAAATCTAAGCATTTTTTAATACTTAAATTACATACATCATAAATATTTTTTCCATTTATAAATATATTTAATACACTATCATTAAGTCTCGCACCATGACAATGTTCACACTCTTGATCTATCATATATCCTTCAAGCCAATCTCTAATAAATGATGAATTTGTTTCTTTATATCTTCTTTCTAAAAGACCAATAACTCCTTCATATATTTCAATCTTATCATATGCATTCCCGCCTTTTGATTTAAACTTAAATCTAATTGCGTCATTACTTCCATATAATACCAAATTAAGTTCTTTTTTAGTAAGTTTTTCAATTGGTTTATTCATATCAATTTTATACTTATCACAGAATATTTCTAACTTTTGAATATATATATTAGTGTCTTCCATATTCTTAAATGGTAATATTGCGCCATTATTTAATGATTTTGTTTTATCTGGAATAACTAAATCTACATCCATTTTTTGTTTAAATCCTAAACCTTTACAATATGGGCATGCTCCATATGGTGCATTAAATGAGAATATTCTAGGTTCAAGTTCTCTTAATGAATAATTACAATGTGGACATGAAAAGTTTTCACTAAATATTATTTCTTCTCCTCCAATAACACTTATTACTACTTTTCCACCGGATAACTTTGTACTTGTTTCTAATGATTCATAAAGTCTACTTCTTATTCCATCTTTTATAATTAACCTATCTACAACAACATCTATATTATCTTTTATATTTTTTTCTAAAGTAATTTCTTCATTTAAATCATATATCTCACCATTTACTCTAACTCTTGAATATCCTTCTTTTCTAAGTTTATTAAATGTATCTGCGTGAGTTCCTTTTTCTCCTTCAACTATAGGGCTTAATACCATAATTTTTGTGCCTTCATCAAAATTCATTATCTTATTTGTCATTTCTTCAATAGATTGACTTGTTATTGGTATATGATGAGTAGGACAATATGGCACTCCAACTCTCGCAAATAAAAGTCTTAAATAATCATATATTTCTGTTACTGTACCTACTGTTGATCTTGGATTTCTATTTGTTGTTTTTTGATCAATACTAATTGCTGGACTTAATCCCTCTATTAAATCAACATCAGGTTTCTCAGAACCTCCTAGAAACTGTCTTGCATAACTGCTTAAGCTTTCCACATATCTTCTTTGTCCTTCTGCGTATATTGTATCAAACGCTAGTGATGATTTACCTGAACCAGATACACCTGTCATAACAATTAATTTATTTTTTGGTAAATCTATATTTATATTTTTTAAATTATTTTCTCTTGCTCCTCTTATTATTATTTTATCCATGAAAAACACTTCCTTCAAGCATGTATTATACCAAATTATTTTAAATTAATATAGCGAACAAATTAATTTTTTTGAATATTATATTATGGGTGATAATAATGAAAATACTTTTAACAGTATTTGGTGTATATAATACACTTGAAAATGTTGATGATGAGGTCTTTAAAGAGATCATTGATAAAATTAAACAAATAAAAGAAATAAATAATGATGATGTTATTTTAATTAGTTTCTGTGATAATACTGAAAATAAAGACGTTTTTATGTATTATTTAAGAAATATTACTGACGATAATGAAATATTAATTGGAAGACAATTTTTAAATAATATATATTATAATGATATAGTAAAAAGTGGTGCGCTACTTTATGACAAAAAATTAAGTAAAGAACAAAAAATATTTGATTATACTGCTAAATTAATTGAAAATAACAATATGGTTGATTTATATTACATTGATGGCTCCATTAATGAAGAATATGTTAATGATTTATTTAGCGTATTTGGTGATAAAGTAAATACTAATATAATTAAAAATAAAGATGAGAAAATTATACAAGAAATTGATAATAAAATTAATTCTGTAAAAAAGAATACATATAAAAATAATATGTCTAGTAATTGACATATTTTTTACATTATACATAATTAATAAAATATATTGCTTAATATAAAGAAAAGAAAAAGGTATAATACTAATAAGGGTGAACTTTATGAAGAAAATATTAAGAAATGGAATGTTAATAATAATTGCTATCTGTATTACAACATATCTGGTAATCGGAGTTACCTCAATTTATAGAAGTAATACAAATAAGCATAACAACTTATTAAATAATGTAGATGATGAACTTGTTTACGATAACAAAAATAATAGTACAGCAGAAACAAAAGATAATTCTACTAATTCAGACAAAAATACCAATAATAATTCAAATAAAGATGATTCTAATAAAAATAATTCTTCTAGTTCTAGCAAAAACAACTCTTCTTCTAATTCTAATAAAAATAATTCTTCTTCTAGCTCTAGCAAGAACAACTCTTCTTCCAATTCTAATAAAAATAATTCTTCTTCTAGCTCTAGCAAAAACAATTCTTCTTCCAATTCTAATAAAAATAATTCTTCTTCTAGCTCTAGCAAAAACAACTCTTCATCCAGTTCCAGCAATAACTCTTCCTCTAGTTCTAATAAAAACAATTCTTCATCTAGCTCTAACAATAACTCTTCTAACTCAAACAATAATAACTCTTCAAGTACAAAACCTAGTCAAACAGTAAAAGTTACAGGTGTTAGTTTAAATAAAACAAGTGCAGAAATTTATCTTAATAATGATACTGGTTTTAGTGTAAGTGCAACTGTTTCTCCAAGTAATGCAACAAACAAAAATATAACTTGGTCAAGCAGTAATTCAAATATTGCTAGCGTTAATAATGGATATATAACTGCACATAATCCAGGTGCTGCAACTATTACAGTTAAAACAGTTGATGGAAACAAACAAGCAAGTATTAATGTTGTAGTTAAAAAGAAAGTAATTGTTATTATTGGCGCATCACAAGTAACTAGAATGGTATGGTATAAAAATAGTTATTCATCATCTAAATATAAATATAATGTTGATAATGGTACTCTAGTTTATGTTAATGAAAGTGGTACAGGAATCGATTGGCAAAATACTACAGGTATATCTCGTGCAAAAAATATAATTGAAAAATATAGCTCATATAAAAATTATACTTATTTTTATGTTTTCTTCCCTTTATCAGGTAATACTATACAAAGTTTCTCTTGTGATGAAATATCATCAACAAACAGCACTATTAAAAAATTTGCTAGTGGATACAATACTTCAATTCAAAGTATTAAAAATAGTGGATACAATGTAAAAGGATATGTTGCTTCTATGCATCCTGTTAGAGTTAGTCAAAGAGGAAATAATACAAAAATAGTAACAAATGAAGATAGTAATTCGTGTACTAAATCCTATAGATCTAATTATAAATACTACAAATTTAATTTAGCAATGAAAAGCATTGTTGAGTCCAGTTATTCAAATAACCTTAAATATGAGCCAATATTTATTCAGATAATGGATACAAAACAAGGAAAAAAAGTAAATTTTTCTTATAAAATAACTTATAATACAACGGATGGAATGCACTGGGATTCTAATACTACAAATACATATGTTAATATGATGCTTGGATATATAAGTGAATTATAAAATATTGTTTTATAAAATAATACATGATAAAATAAGGGAAAAGGTTGGTGAAACTTATGATGAACTTAGATCAAATATTAGATGAAATAGAAAAAGTTAGCAAAGAACATTTAGAAGACAATTATAAAAGATATATAATTAATAATTTATACTCTTTATATAAAGAAAGAAAAGAAATGATGGGAGTAACAGAAAACTCTAATACTTTTATTATTGATGAAATACCTTTAATAACAGATGTTGATTATAATAAAGTCAAAGAACTTTTAAACAACTATAAAAAAAATAAATATGTAACTACTGACGACGCAAAATACATATTAAATTGGACTGTTCAAAATACAAGAAAATTTATATCAGAACTTGGTGTAAATATAAAAGGTAATTCACTTGATGGATACTGTGAACTTGCTCAGTTTGTAACACTTTATCCACTTGAAGAAATGGGATTTGAAGTTACTAAAAATACTGCTCAAAATGATTTTGATTATAACTTAAATCATGCTTTTGGAACTCTTACCTTAAATGTAAAAGAAGATGATGAAATAAAAGAAGAACATTTTTTAATAGATGCAACTTATAGACAATTTTTTACAAAAGAAAAATGTAATAAAGGTATGTACTATATGGATAAAACTCCAGATCCTGGTTACTTTGTAAAAAATAAAGTTTTTGCGAAAGAATTAATAAAAAATGGTTTTATAAAACTTAATGAAGAAGTCGCTAAAGAATATGGTGAACCATTTTATCTATCATCACTTGGACTTGGTGAAAAGCCAAATAAAAAAATTAATTATTATGACAATATAATTAATTCAAATGAAGATTATAAATATAATAGAGATGAACTTGAAGAAAATGATATAAGTAAAATATTTAGATAGGAGAAATATTATGGACTTATTTGAGTGGAGTCAAAACATAATGAAAGTTGATCAAAATAAAGTAATTAGTGACAGCATTAAAACTGTAAATAATGAATTAAATGGTCTTACGAAAGACAGAATGTGTAAAGTATATAGTAGTTATGTATATAATGAATTAAAGAAAAATCATATACTTGCAAGACTTATAAATACAAGTGATTTAGGTTTTGATTATGAGCATCAATTTATTTTAGTACCAATAAATAAACTTACTAAAGACTATTACTTAATTGATTTAACATATTCACAGTTTATAAAAAATATAGAAGATGAAAAAGTATTTACTGAATTATTAAATAAAGGATATCAAAAGATAAATAATGAATTATGGATTCAATATTTAAAGAATATTTTAAGAAATAATAATGTTAATTCATCTATTGATGAAGCCTTTAATAAAGAAATAAACAATAATAGAATTAATCTATAATATTGTTTATTTTTTTCATATATTATCATAGGAGGTTTTATTATGAGTGAATTAAACAATACTGCAACTTCTATAGGTAATTATAATAGTGTTCCAACAAGTTTAACATCAAATACATCTGTAGTTAATATGGTAGAAGGATTATCACTTACTAAAGAAGCTGATAAAGATAACTGGGTTAGTGGATATCTTATATATACAATAACTTTAGATAATGCAACTGATACTACTTATGAACATCCTGTTATAACAGATGTTTTAGATAATACATTAGTTGAATTTGTAAATGATAGTGTTACTATTGATGGAGTTAAAGCTGAGACTTCAAAATATAATTATGATGAAGGAAGCCACACATTAACAGTAAACTTAGATGATGTATCTCCCTCAGGAAGTACTACTCTTACGTTTCTCGTTACGAAAAAGGCATAATGGATTTTTTATACTAAAAAGTAATTGTTCATTAGAATGCGGGGGTAGTACTAAAATAGTAAGTAATTATGTTACTGTAATAAGTCCAGCAAGAAAAAGGTATGGCGGATGTGATACACCTTATTTGGAAATTTAAAAATCACTTTTGGTGATTTTTTTTATTCTTCTATAGTCCACACTACTTTAGCATTATATTCTTCATTTATCTCTAAAGCATTATTTTCTAAGCTTAATAATATTCCTTTATCAGTAGACCATGTAACAGTTGTTATTTTATTTGTGCCCTCATTATTTTCTCCAGTATATACAAGTAAATTATTTTCATTTAAAGTACTAATAGAATCATCTAAATTTTTAAATATTACTGCATCAGTTAATACTTTACCTGTTTCAGATTCCATTTGTTTTAAAAGTTTTACATATACTTTAAATTCAGAACTATTAATTCTACTATCTACAATAGTTAATGTAGTATCAGATGTTTTAGGTAATATTACTGGTGATAAATTTACCGGATTTAAAGTAAATGGTACATTATTAGAGCCTTTTACTAAAGTTAATTCCCCATTATGAGGTGTCACTAATTTTCTTGTTTCGTATATAAAACTAGTTGGAACACATGATGTTATCTCAATATTTGTATTATCAGGTATAACGTTATCAAGTGGATATGAAAAGCTTCCATCACTTTCTACATTTACATTTATTTCATTACCATCATATTTTATTAAAATCTCTGACAAATTCTCTGTATAGCCCATTATTGCCTGTGATGTATTATTAATAGGATATATAGTTAAATATGAATTACCTACTGAAAACTGTTTTCTATTTATAAATGAAAAATTACTTATATCAGGTATAGTTTTAAGTTCTTCCTCTGTAAAATTATGTGACGTTACTGTTGTTTCAGTAGTTGTAAATGTTCCATTAATCATCATTAATTCATCTTCCTTATAATATGAAAAATCAGGAATATTAGAAATAGAACCCGCAACTAATACATCTGTAGAATCTACCCAAAAGTTTGCTCTACTTACATTAAATGAAAACTCAATAGGATTTTCTGTATACATTACATTTGCATTTTTACTATACATAACAAAACTTTTTGGATTATTTAATATTATTTTATTTGCTGTACCTTTAAAACGAATATTATAGTTATCAGATGGAGTACTTGCATATGTATTAATTATTGAAACGCTTGCTTCTTCATTAACAGTAAGCACACCATATATTACCCACATTGGGACTCTTTGATGTTTAGTTTCTAGAAATGTTAATGATGCTCTTTCATCAATAAGTACATTATTTGTGCCATGAAATGTATATGCTGCAAATCCATTACCTGTCGATATATATACATTTGCATCATGTAAGACATAAAAACCAAGCCTTGTTGTTCCATTCATAAATTCTCTTAATTCTGTAGTTATTGTAACTCTACTATTAGGTAAAAATGTAATTGATGGATCTAAAGTTGTAGTTAGAAAAGAGAATAACACTGCATGAACGGCGGTACTATAAATTGTAGTTTTACCACCTATTTCAATCTTATTTGCGTCGCACACTCTTTGTGCAGTTTTTTCATTTGTATCTTCTGTAGTAATATTTGAATCCATTATTATAACTACACCATATGGATTATATGATAATTCTACTCCATTAAATTTTATATTTATAAACTCTGTTATCAAATTTGCATAAATACTATTTGAAGGAACATATATCATTCCATATAAATTTGATCCTACCATATCAATATTTTGAAATGTATACTTTCCTTCTATACTACTTACTATTATAGTATCAGTACTTTCACTACTATCAAGTCCTGTTAAAGTATGCCTAACATTATCATAAGTTCCATCTATGATTATCCTATTTTTATCTTGATTAATTGTAATTCCTTCTGTTAAAGTTATGTCTGAATCAAGATATATATATGAATATGTATTATCTTCTTCTAATATCTCTTTTAACTCATCACTATTTGAAACTACTACTGTTTTACTATCTAATACTTTCATTTTACCACCTCTCATTATAATTTATGGAAATATAAATTTAATGAATAATTAAAAAGCAACACATGTTGCTTAATCTAATTTTATTATAATAACTCTAGCATTAGATGAACCATTAAATGTTAAATTGAGCGTTATATTACATTTAACACCAAGAGATAATTCGTCTCCTTCATCAATAGTCGTTAATAATGAACCACTTATTTGATTAAAGTAATTTGATATTCCTTCACTATTTACTTCACTTCCTGGTATTTTTGTACCATTTAATCTAACACTAATTGTTATATTGCCATCCATAGAAGGTGCCGCACTTAAATAATAAAGTACTAAATAAAGACCTTGTTTATTTACTGTAATTGAGTGTGTATTTATATATTCTGTAAATAAAGATGGACCTGTTTGTTCAAGTGGAACAGCTGCTTCTATATCTTGCGTTAATGGAATTACCTGGGGTGTATTTGAGTATCTTTCACCATATGCTGATGCTCCTGATGCTGGGCCAGCTGGACCTGTTGGTCCCGTTGGGCCAATATCACCAGGTAATCCTTTTTCTCCAGGAATACCTGGTTCACCAACATTTCCAGTAGGTCCCATTGGACCTATTTCTCCTTTTTCACCAGGCTCACCCTTATCTCCTTTGTCGCCTTACGCACCAACAAATCCTGGTTCTCCTCTTGGAATAGTAAAGTTTAATATTATATTTTCTTTATCACCAACATTTGTAACAGATGCATTTTCATCATAATTACCAGTTATAGTTTCACCTACTGTTATATTAACTGGACCTGCCGGACCCGTTGGACCAGTTGGGCCTATTACATAACAGTATTTACGATTATTACATTTTTTATTACAATTATTATCCATATTTTCAAACATGTATATTCCTCCTCATAATATTTTATGATTAAGAATTAATTGTGAACATTTATTTTAAAATTAAGATATTAATGATATAATATTTTTAGGATGTGGCAGTATGAAAAAAAGAAGAAAAAAGAGAAGAAGATATAAAATTAAAAATATATTAATGTTAATAATAGTAATCCTTTTAATAATAAAACTAACTAGTGTACTTATTAATTCCGGTAAAGATAATAAGAATGAAGTAGTAAAAAGTAATGAACCAAAAACGTATTTAAATAAGGTAAGTAAAACCGATAACTATAATGATGATATAGATAAAGATATTCAAAATACAATAGTAAAATATATGGATTCTTATTTTAAATCTATTACTACATTAAAAGAAATAGATATGACTAACCTATTTTGTGATGATGCTTATGAAGAAGCATATATTAATCAAACAGCAATCTCACTACTTATTAATTCTAGAAAGCTTGAAAGAAATAAAATGACTATTGGTAATGCTAAATATGATATCATTTTTGATGATATAGATAATGAAAATGATACAGTTACTGTAAAAGTACTTGAAAATGATTACTTTCATTTTGACTTTATGAAAGATATAGAATCTAAAGCATACGAGGTTGAAAACACATTTGTATTAAAGAAAACTGATAATACATATAAAATAAAAAGTTTAAGAAAAGTTCAAGATTTTTATGTAATGATAACAAATGAATATAAAACAGGTAAATCAGATAAAAATGCTAAAAAAGAACTTGATAAAATGAAAGAAGATTATATATCTGATTTTAAAGATGAAGTATCAGATTTTAAAACTTATTTAAGTAGATATGAAAATAAAAAAGATACTATTACTAAAACTTGTGATTATAAATATGATAGAACAAAAGCATTAAATTACGCTAAAAAATATGTAACAAATAGAAATAGTAAATGGTCAAACTTTAGTGAATATGGTGGAAACTGTCAAAACTTCGCATCACAAGTAGTATATAACGGCGGAGTTCCTATGGATTTACAAGGTGATGCAATTTGGAAATATTATGGAAATGATTTAGATGAAACTAAAAGTAAAAATGGTAGATCAACATCATGGACAGGTGTAACATTCTTTTATGATTATGCTAAAGCAAATAAAGGTTATGGATTATGCGCAGAAGTAGATATAAATCCTTTCTATGCTGAAGCTGGTGATATTGGACAAGTTGGATATAATAATAACTATAGACATACTGTTGTTATAATAGGTAATATTAAAGATAATAACGGAAAAATAACTGATTTACTTATAAATTCAAACTCTCTTAACTTAGAAAATTATCCATTATCTGGATATGTATATCCTAATAAAAGAGTTATAAAAATACTTGGTTGGAATAAAAATTAAAATTAGCTAATATTTTATTTTCTTTCAAGATAATATGTTAGTTTTTTAACAAATCAAAAGAAAAAAACTCAAGAGATTAAATTTTCTCTTGAGTTTTATTTTTTATAAGAACAATTCCGGAAATTACTAATCCTATTATTGATAATATTCCATATCCTATATATGACATTATATTATCTATTGTTTTTGGATTTTCTATCTTTTTTACAAATGATACTATTACTTCTTTATCTTCTTTTACTTCTTTAAAATATGGCATTATTATTTCATTTCTATCTGTTATTTCATAACTTTCTCCATTTATGGTTATTTTATTTATTTCATATCCATCTTTTGCTTTTATCTTTATTTTATCTTTACTTGAATCTTCTCCATATTTTACTATTTCGTCTCCTTCTATTGTTCCTCCTTCTCCTTCTACTTTTGTTGTTATTTTAAATTTTATTTTTTCATATTCATAACTAAATTCTTGTTTCTTTTCTTTATATATATGAACATTACTTTCTGGTTTGCTTACTAACTTATATCCTTCAAATTCTTTTTCTTCACTTACATATTGATTTCCTATTAAATCCGTTGTTTCTATGTCTTTTACTAATTTCTCTTTTGTCTCTTTATCATAATAATGTATTACTATTTCTCCTGGAATCTTTATATTTGTATCATAATCACTTGTTACTGTATTTTCTTTATTATCTAACTTTATTGTTGTTTCTATTTCATTTGTCATTATTCTATCTGTATCTTCTATTCCAATATATACTACCTTTATTTCTTTTGTAAATGTTATTTCTTTTTTCATATTTATCTTTTCATATGTTTCTTCCCAGGTTATCGTTTTAGTTTCTTTATTATATTTTCCTCCTGATATATCTGATTTTTCTTCATCTATTTCATATGGTAATTTATCTATATAAGTTACTTTTGCATCTCCTATATAATCTTTTATTACTGCTTTATAATTTAGTTTATATTCTACTTCTTCATCTTTTCTTGTTATTTCTTTTGTTCCTGTCTTACTTACACTTGTTTCTAGTTTTGGATCTTTCTTTTCATAGTAGAATATAATTAATACACTTGGTTCACTTATTGTTCCTGATAATACTCCTGTTGAACTTTCATGTCTTACTAAATTATAATTCTTTGGTACTCCTGCTTTATCTCTTATCTCTGTTGCATTATATACTTCTGTATATTTCATACTCTTTGTATATGTTTCAGCAAGTTCTTTATTTGTTGTTTCTTCTAGATATTTTATTGTTAGTGTTGATGTCTTTAATCTATAGTATAAATCTACTGTTACATTTTCATTATCTATTTTTATTTGTTTTAAATCATCACTTTGTTTACTATTACTTTCATATTTTTCAAAATTATAATTCTTAAATATTTCTTCTTTTTCTGTTTCTATTTTTTTAGATTCTACATTATATATGTCTCCATAATGTACTTTATTATCTACATTTTCTTTTGCGATTTCTTTCTTTGTTTCTATATCATAATATTTTATTGTTATATTTGATTTTTTATTGTAATAGTAATTTACTACGATATTATCAGTACTTATCGTTCCATTTAATGATGTATTTTCTGGTGTTATCACATATTCATTCGCATAATCATAATCATTGAAAATTGTATTTTTTTCTTTTTCTGTTCTTTTATTTTCTGTATTATAACTATCTCCATAATGATTATTTATTACATCTGAACTTATTCCACTAATTTTAGCATTTGTATATTTATCTATATAGTTTATTGTTATACTTGATTTTTTCTTATAGTAATAACTTATTGTTATTGTATCTGTATTCATTGTTCCTTTTAATGATGTGTTTTCTGGTGTTACTACATATTCATTCGTATATGTATAGTTATTGAATATACTATTTTTTTCTTTTTCTGCTCTATTTTCTTCTGTATTATAACTATCTCCATAATAATTATTTATTACATCTGAACTTATTCCATCTATTTCTTTATTTGTATATTTATCTATATAGTTTATTGTTATGCTTGATTTTTTCTTATAGTAATGAATTATTGTTGTTGTATCTTGATTTACTTTTCCACTAATGTCTTTTGGTGTCGTTTCTGTTTTTGAATAATCATATCCCGTTATTTCTTTTTTATATGAATCTAAATTTAATGAACTATATTCTACACCATATTTTGTTTGTATATTTTCTTCATTTAATATACTTTGTCCTGTTAATTCATCTAAATATTTTATATTTATTGTTGCATTCTTTAAAGTATAATAATAATTTATTGTTATTATATCTTGGCTTACTGTTCCATTTAATGCATTTTCTGGTGTACTTGTATAACTTACATATTTATAATCAGTTGATATATTTTTATTATCTTTATAGTTTGTTACATCATATTTATCATCATATTTTTTATCAATTACTGTTGATTCTGCAAGCTTATTATTAGTTTTATCTTCAAGATAATTTATTACAATCTTGGCATCTTTTAACTTATAATAATAGTTTATTATTATTGATGACTTTGTAATAGTTCCTGTTACTTCATTTGATGGATTTACACTTGAATATTCATATTTACTTGGTATTGTACTTTTATTTTTATACTCATTTGTTGATACATCATAAGTATCACCATAATATTTATTTAACGTATCTGTTTCTGCTAACTTCTCTGTTGTTCCTTCTTTATGATAGTTTACTGTTACTGTTGCTTTTTTCTTATAATAATGAATTATTGTTGTTGTATCTTGATTTACTTTTCCACTAATCTCTTTTGGTGTTGTTTCTGTTTTTGAATAATCATATCCCGTTATTTCTTTTTTATATGAATCTAAATTTAATGAACTATATTCTACACCATATTTTGTTTGTATATTTTCTTCATTTGATATACTTTGTCCTGTTAATTCATCTAGATATTTTATTGTTAGTGTTGCAGTCTTTAAAGCATAATAATAATTTACTATTATTGTATCTTGACTCACTGTTCCACTTATTGCATTTTCTGGTGTACTTGTATAACTTACATATTTATAATCTGTTGATATATTTTTATTATCTTTATAACTTATTACATCATATTTATCACCATAATATTTGTTTAATGTATCTGAATCTGCCAACTTCTCTGTTGTTCCTTCTTTATAATAGTTTACTGTTACTGTTGCTTTTTTCTTATAATAATAATTTACTGTTATATTTTTATTAACTACTCCACTATTTTGCCCATCATCAGCGTCTGACTCGTAGTAATCATTTTCATAATTTTCAAAATCTTCTTTATTACTACTAAATGTATTACCATAAATAACTTCATCTGTTGTTGTCTTTAATATTGCATTATTATATTCATCTATATGATTTATTGTTACTGTATAATATACATCTACATCTACATTATTTGATTCCAGAATATTACTAGTATCATTATCTACTGTTGTTGATGCCTTATTACTTATTTTATTTTTATTTATTTTATCTTTCGTAGTTACAGGAACACTAACTTTATAAGTATGATTATAAAAGTCTACTTGTGATATAAAATTATCACTATTTGAACTAGATATTGTCGCAACAAGTTTAGTTTTACCATTTACTTCACTAAGCGAAATATCAAAATACTTTGTAACATCTAAATCATTTTCATTTACTATTGTAATTTTATTTTTATCTATATTAGTAAGTTTTTCATCAAATATATCTGATATAGAAATTGAGTTATATAATGTTCCACTATAGTTTGCAAACTTTAATGCATATCCATAATAGTTATTTGGAATCTTTTGAACTATATGATAAATATAATTTTTATTATCTGTTGTTTTAGTAACTGATGATGTTTTTACAGGACCCGCTATATCATATTTTATAGGTGATACAAAAGAAAATCTAATTCCTGCACCCTTTCCAGATGCATATCTAAAATTAAACTCATCTACATTTTCTAAATCTTCTGTGATAAATAATGATGTTTTTTCATGAATATCCGCAACATTTATATTATCTGGATCAGAACTAACATAAACACCACTATATTGTTTGTTATTCTCATCTAATGAAGTGATAGAACTTAGTTTTTCTCTAAAATCACGTACTGTTTTACTACCATCACTATTAGTTATTTGTACCTTCTTCCCATATTTACCATCCACATCATAATATATTGTCTTATTATTTTCTGGATTTGTAAAAGCTACGCCCTCATTTCCTTTAAAAATTCTATTCTCAAATACACTTTTTTTATCATCATCATCATTATAATTATTATATATATCAATATCTGAATACAATCCTATTATTTTTTTTATATCTGCATACTCTTGATTAGATGTACCATATGTATTAGCTTTATAAAAGGAAAGACTTGCATCTACTTGTCCAATATAATGTGTCAAAAAAAACTCAAATGGAATACCAAGTTTCTCAGTAACTTGTGAACGATTGATATTTTCTAATCCCGCATAATCACCAGTTGTTATTCCATTTAAAAGATTAACATTTATATAGGATTTGTATACACATTTTTTTAATTCTGTATTTGGCCAAAAATCTATGTTTTTCGCTGTAAGTACAGCATCAACATAATTTCCAGAACTATCAATTGAACTATTTTTTGCAAGAATACTGAAACCATCAGATAATTTTACTTCTGTATCTAAATACTGTTTTGTTACTCCATCAAGTAAATCAATTTCTGGAGTTGGAAAACAAAATGTATAATCATTTCCATTATCGTTAACACTAACTTTTTTCCATTGTATTTTAAACTTATACTCACTATTTTTCATATATTCTTCTTCAATAGAATAAGTATCACCGTCAATAAATTTACTATAATCACATGTATATTTCTTTACTTCTCCATCTTTGTTTCTGTATACTTCAAAAGATGAATCTTTAGTTAAAAATATAGTTGAATTTGAATATTTTGAATCAAGGGTTTGTGGAGCCTCTGACCAATCTTTAAATGTTGTTGTATCAGTACTTAAACTATTTATATCTGCAAATAGTTTTTTTAAACTACTTATATTCATAGACATTATAATTATTACCAATAATAGTATTGGTATAATTATCAATATTTTCTTATTTTTACTCATCTTATCACCTATATACTCTTCTATTCTAAATTATACACTATTTTCAAAAAAAATAAAATTGGTTCAACAAATTTTAAGTAAAGGGGATATATTTCTATTTTGAATATTTTTTAATTTTTTGACTAACCATTCTCGACTCATACTTTAGAGACTTTTTATTTTGTCTCTGATAAGATAATTTTTTTATGTTATTTTTTTCTGGCATAAAATCTATACATTCGGATAATTCATGACACAAAATATTTTGATTTTTCAAACTAATTCCATTAATTAATCTACTATATATGATATCTCTATCAAGTTCAAAATCATATAATCTAATAATTTGATTTAAAAAATGAATTTCTCTATCTATCCTTACGTAAGATATACCTCTTTTACATAATTCTCTTTCTAATTCATCTATAAATACATAACAGTTTTCAATAATATAATTCTTAACTTTCATATAAAACTCTCCCCATACATAAATCATTTTAACATATAAAAAAATATTTAAAATATTAAACTCTATGATATAATACAAATAGGAGGTTTAACATGGAAAAACTTATAATAAGAAAAACACCTTTACTTTATCCTGTAAGGGGTATAGAATACTTAAATGTAGATAGCGACATTGATATATGGATAAAATTTACAAGTTATCTAAAACCTGATGAAACAGCGCTTTTAGAAAAATTAGAAAATAAAAATCATGACTCTATTCAAAGAAGTGAAATAAATGAATATTCAAGAATTAAAAATCAACTTATGATATCAGAATTATTTTTAAAATATAAAAATAAAAACTGTAGTAAGGAGGAATATGATATCGTTACAAGATTTATGGATAGCATGTCATTACAGACATTGATTGAAACTAAATTAACAGAAGAAGAAATTGAATTAGCATCAAAAACTATTTCAAAACTAGAAACAATTGAACAACTAGAGGAATATATAGAATCACAGCAAAATAAATTTGAAGAATTAAGTGCATATGAATCATATGTTTTACTTAAAGCAAAAGAAAAAATATATAATTTAAAACAAAGAAAAGTAAAGGAACAAATCAGAATTGAACAAGCAAAAAGAACAGATAATTTAGTAAAAGGACTAATAAGAGATTATGGTCATAATTTTTAAATAAATTAATAATTAACACACAAGGAAGTTATATTAACTTTCTTGTTTTACTTTCAAATAAAATGTAATTATAACTGTATTTATTTACTTTATATAGCAATTTTATATATTTTGTGTTATACTAAATCAAAAATTTTGAAAGGCCAGTGATTATATGACACTAAATTATAAGGAATTAAAGCCATTAACCGTAGAATTAGCAAATATAACTGAAGATAATATAAAAATGGGTGTACTACCAACACCATTAACATTAATTCCAGCATTTATAATGCCAAATAACAAAATATATTATATGACTACAGATCATTTTTCTGCTAACTTTTTTGAAGAATTAGAAAAATCATTAGAGATATTGGGTGAAAAACCAATAATTTCATTAAGTAAACCAGAAGAACCTAAAGAACATTTAATTTCACTTAAAAATAACTTAATTAATGATTATCAAAGATTTCTTAATAATGATATCTCTGCTGGTGATGTTAGAAATTATTTAAATATGAATTGTTTAGAGATTTTTAAATATAATCCGTTTTTAAAAAATCTTTATTCATTAGATTGTAGAAAAGTATTATTAATGTTATTAGAAAGTAAAATTCAAATATATAATTATTTTCTTAAATTATTGGAAAATAGTAATGATATTAAAAAAGCTTTAAAAAATTATCCTTATTTTGATCATAATATTTCTACATATAAAGATGCTTATGAAAAATCTAAAAAAATGTTAGAAACATGTAATGATTTAGAATATAAAATGGTACTAAATGTTGTAATGAATACTTTTCATGATCTATCTAAAAATGAACTTATGGATTTAATAACAGATGAATTCATGAAAGATTTTGCCGTTTCAACAATTGGTTTTGATAAAATAGAAACACAAGTAAATAATACAATAACTACAACAAAAATGAATCCATATGAATTTTATTTTAATTATTTGATTATGGGTTATAATGTCGTTCAAATACCTAAAGTTATTTTTGATAACAAAAAACAATCATTTATAATAACAGATACAAATGAATATTCACTTGCATCCCATTATGACAAAAAATATAAAGAAGAAGCAGATCTTATAAAAAGAAAAGTACCTTATTCTGAAAGATATAAATACTTTATATAGTAAATTAACATAAAGAATTTTAGTAAAAAAATACAACAATAAAACAAGATAGTAAATACGTGAAGTTGTAATATAAAAGTGGACATAAAAAAAGATGTTCCACTTTTTTGT
>OKRY01001795.1_pt1 | contig 17309 bp, 9 predicted proteins | sample 1601121 | NCBI WGS metagenome assembly OKRY01 (sample SAMEA3541546, study PRJEB24748) | human gut metagenome | biome: human gut; feature: human-associated habitat; material: faeces | place: China | collected 2012
CCATTTCCGATACACGTTTATGATGTTCCGGAAGTTCATCAAATGTAGAATAAATGACTTCTACCTGTTCGCCCTCAATCGACTCTTTAATATCCGTAACTTCCTCCGGTCTCTCATCAATCAGAAGAACAATCAGTTTCATTTTGGGATAGTTTGTCGTAACTGCTTTCGCAACCTGTTTTAACAAGGTTGTCTTTCCGGTTTTTGGCTGGGAAACAATCATACCACGCTGCCCCTTACCAATCGGTGCAATCAAATCGAGCATACGCATCGATACTCCTGCTCCCGGTGTTTCTAAATGAATCCTGTTATTCGGAAAAATTGGTGTCAAATCCTCAAACTTTTTACGATTATACAAATAGGTCGGTGAATATCCATTTACTTTTGTCATATACAACAGTGCACTGAACTTTTCACTCTGGTTTCTCGTTTTTAAATTCCCCTCAATAATGTCACCGGTACGCAGTCCAAAACGACGAATAAACTGTGGTGCTACATATACATCATCTTCACCCGGAAGGAAATTATCACAGCGGATAAATCCATAATTTTCCGGCATAATCTCCAAAATACCATTTTTCGTAATACCACTGTCTAATTCTTTCAATTCAGACGGATGTACCTCCGTAATTTGACGATCTTTAACAATCGAAATCAGCCCATCGCTTCCATCATGATACTTCTGTGGACGATTATTGTAATAATAGTTCGACTGTGACACACGTTCATGCTGCTGCGGTCTCTCGGAGTGATAAGTTCTTTCATGCGAATTATATGTTCTCTCACTGTGTGAATCATTTCTTCTATCATTTCTATCACTGTATGAGTCATTTCTTCTATCGCTATAGGAATCATTTTTTCGTTCGTAGCCACTATTATAGCTATTATTGTTATAACCGCTGTTATAGTTACTGTTACTGCCATAATTATTATTGCTGCTATAGTTATTATTGCTGTAATTGTTATTGCTGTAATTGTTATTGCTGTAGTTATTATTGCTGTAGTTATTGTTGCTGTAATTATTGTTCCGCTCATAACTATTGCTGCCATAGTTATTGTTATAACTGTTATAACCGTTGTTGTTATAGCCGCCGTTATAATTATTGCTGTAACCGCCGTTGCCGTAACCATTTTCATTGCGACGCATCGGACGACGTTCGTATCTGTCCTGACGGTCATTCCGTTCCATGCGGTCTTGTCTTACCGGTCTTGTCTGACGTTCCATCGGTGCTCTCTGGGAAACCGGCTTTCTCTCCATCGTTCTCTCCGGCATAACCTCCGGCTCTCTTTTCGTTTCCTCGGAAACTTCCATCAACCGCTGAATCAACTCCGGCTTACGCAATGCCGTGATTCCTTTCAAACCTTTTTCTTTTGCAATCTCGCGCAATTCAACTAATGTTTTTTTTGAAAAATCCATACATTACTTCCTTTCTAATGCTGATACATCTCTCAACCACTCTTAACTAATCCAATCTCATAATTAGGAAATCAAACTCAAACGCCCGAATTTCAGATAATCGAATTTCAAATGATTCTTTACGATAATTCTAAAACCTTATTATAACGAATAAGAAAAGGTTCGTCAAGTAGTGTTTGGGCTAAATTGCACGCTTTTTAAAATTCAATTTTATTTTTTTTCATCAAATCTCTCGCCGTATCCAAAGAATCAACACCGGTTCTGTTTTTAATCGGTGCAAATTCGCGTTCTCTCTCAACCTCAAAAGATAAACAATTGTCCATCATTCGAATCATATCCAGAACAAGAAGTTCAAATTTGTAACCGTTTGGCTCCTCCGGTTTCATCATCTGCCCATCTTCTGCCATATATGGAATCTTTTTCTCCACTACATGAGTCGGCATATATTCATTCATAATCTTTGTCAGCGTTTTTACATTAAACAGATAGTTCAAAATAACACCATAGTTGTATAACAGTCGTCCATTTTCATCTTTGGAATGAATCATTTCATCAGTCATTTCATAATACTCTACAATCGATGGTTTTCCATCCTCTAAACAGAGAACTCCTACTTTTTCATTTGGGTCTGCCTTTGCCACTACCTTTGATCCGCACACACAGCCTGCCTCAATCGTTGCACCAACGAATACTGGGTCAGCCATCTTCTGAAGTACATTATCCACAGAAAACACGTTCAGCCATTCCACGCCAAGTTCATCGATTTTATCCAAAAGACCTGCTTTTGCCAAGGACGAGAACCAACCGCCATTTCCATTTGGTGAAGTTGAAAGTTTTGCTTTACCTTCCATATAAATCTTTCCGTCATAGCTTACTGACGGTGCCATTTCCTGAACAAAAAAGAATACATAATCTTTGTTATAGCCAAAATAATCGTGTTCTTTGAAAAACTGTGTCGTATCGTCATTGTTCTTTTCACTTGTCATGATAAATAACGGAATCCATGCATTCGCTTTTCCTTTCACCTGCATCAAATTATGTATTAACTGTTCAAACAGATATAATTCTTTTGTCACACCAACATTTAACATTCCTTTTGGCTTATCCAGACCAAGTCTTGTTCCCTGTCCGCCTGCCAAAAGAACCGCACCCACTTTGCAGTCATAAATTGCCTGCAGTCCGATTTCTTCATAATGCTCTCTCTTTGCCGCAATCTCCTCTAAAGTCACAGCGCCAAGTGGCTCTAATTTTCCTTTTGGTATCTCTTTTACACCGCCCTCAATCAAATTAAGAAGTGATAAATCCAAATCTTCAATCTGTTTCAACAGTGACTTTTTCTCCTCTTCTCCCAATTCCTCAAAATATTGTAATAAATGTTCCTGACCAACAGGCATTAATTTCTGCTTTGCTTCTTCGTAAGTCATCCTTTTTTCTCCTTTCCTTAGCGCCATGGCGCCATCCTATCCTCATTGTACCATTTTCCATAAAAAGTACAAGAGAAACTTATTGTGTTTGCCCTTGAAAAATGACCCCGACTTCCGCGACCCGCATATCATCTGGTATGCTGCCGGAGAGAAATGGATTCTCATCGTCTCGGAGAAGCAGCACATGAAGCTCTTCTCCTCAACAAACCTCAAGGACTGGACCTTTGAGAGCGACTTCGGCGAGGGATATGGCTCCCACGACGGCGTCTGGGAGTGCCCCGACCTCCTCGACATGGGCAACGGCAAGTGGATTCTCGTGTGCAACATCAACCCCGGCGGACCTTTCGGAGGTTCGGCGACGCAGTATTTCACGGGCTCCTTCGACGGCCATAAGTTCACCTGCGACACCGACCCCTCGGTCACCAAATGGATGGACTGGGGCAAGGACCACTACGCCACCGTCACCTTCGACAACGCTCCCGGCGGCCGGCATGTCGCTCTGCCTTGGATGAGCAACTGGCAGTATGCTGCCCAGGTGCCCACCACACAGTACCGCTCCGCCAACGGCATCCCACGTGACTTAGGCTACTTCGAGTACCAGGGGCAGGGCTATTGCAGCGTAAAACCGTCACCGGAGGTCCTCAACGCCTTCTCCAGGAAGGCTCAGGCCAATCTGACGCCCGCCTGCCGCATCGACGTCCAGCTGCGTGGCAACAGCGTGATAACCCTCGCCAACGGCAAGGGTGAGAGTGTCACCATGACCTACAACGCCAAGACCGAGACGTTCGCCATGGACCGCACCAAGAGCGGAAAATCGGACTTCAGCACCGACTTCCCGGTACTGACAAAGGCTCCCACCTACGGCAAGATAAAAACGCTCCAAATCTTCATCGACAAAAGCAGCATCGAAGTCTTCGACGCTGACGGCAAAATGGCCATGACAAACATCGTCTTCCCCACTGAACCCTACAACAGGCTGACGGTGAAAGGCGGAAAGGCGAAAATCTACAACTTGAAATAACGTAGGGGCGGGGTTTATCCCCGCCCTAACCCCGAAAATGTAATCAAAACCATTGATATTTACCATGATATTACGTTGATGCAACAATAGGGCGGGGATAAACCCCGCCCCTACGGTGGGGGATAGCAAAACCCTGCAAACCCCTTCTGTAATGCATATAGCTCCTATCTCCTAACTTCTATCTCCTAACTCCTCAGAAGGTGTAGCGGCATTCCGCACGTCAGTCGGAGATTTACCAAATTCATCTTTAAAACAGACGCTGAGATAAGAAGGACTTGTGAAACCCGTCTGAAAAGCAATCTCTGCAATGGTAAGGTTGGTGGTCTGCAACAGTCGCAACGCCCTCTTCAGACGGGCCTTGCGCAGCAACTCATTGGGCGTGATGCCAATGAGAGCCTTTGTCTTGCGATACAGCTGCATATAGCTGATATTCATGATGTCAGCAACCGTTGTCATCTTCAGCTTCGGGTTGCCAAGATTATCCATAACCGACCTACGCAATAATTCGATGAAATTTTTGTCAGAACCATTGATATTCCTCATGGCCTTAGTCCATTCCGAATTGTCGTCAAAGACTTCTTTCAGTCGTTTGTGGTTATGAAGTAGATTGCTGACACGTGCCAGCAGAACATCAGCACTGAAAGGTTTGGTCATATACTCGTCAGCGCCATGGTCGAAGCCCTCTATGCGCTGTGCCTCCTGTGAACGGGCCGTGAGCAGAATGACAGGAATGTGGCAGGTAGCACTGGTCTGCTTGATGATTTTACAACACTCCAAACCGTTCATCACAGGCATCATAATGTCACAGATGACAAGATCAGGGATGTATTTCTGAGTCATGCTGACGCCTTCCTTTCCATTTCTGGCCTCCAAGACATTGTATCGTTTCTCCAATACACTCCTCAGATAAAACCGTATGTCATCATTGTCGTCAATGACAAGAATCTGCTCGCGCGATTCGTCTTCGTCAATAAGGTCGTCTGCCAACGTTGCCGGTACAACATTCTCTTCCTGCTGTTCATTCTCTGCATCTGCCTTTGCCTGGTCAGCACGGGTTGTGGCAGAGGAGTCGTCAACATTCTCCTTGTCATTATCAAAAGTCAGCAAACCATCTATAAGCGCAGAGAGCTGATGGATATTCCGCCCCATCATTTCCACCGTTGTACGGTCTTCGCCTTTCAGGGTACTGCTTTCAAGAAGCTGATCGATAGGGCCGGCTACCAAGGTGAGCGGAGTGCGCAACTGATGGCTGACGTTAGTAAAGAAGTCTATCTTCTCTTTATCCAATTGAAGTATCTTCTGGCTAATCTGTTCCTTTGTCTTACGCAGATAAACCTGATAGACTGCAATAATGATGAGCAAGATGACCACAAGGAAAGCCATGATGAGGATGATCCTCTGGCTTTGGTTCAGACTGACATACCTGTCAATGTCATTGTATAGCGCAGAGAGGTTGGCTGTTTGGTTGAGCATCTCATTATTCTGCATATCCACGATGGCAGCATTGTCTGCTGTCACCAAGGCAGAAGTAAGAATATTGATGCGCCTGAACGGCTGGTGCTGTAAGATGCGCATGGCAAGGGGAACTATCTTCTCACCCTTGGTGGGATAGATGTATGATGCCGTGAGCTTTCCGTCACGAACCCATTCCACCCCCTGGTTAGGTCCGGGCAGCCCATCAATGCCAACAAATTTGATTTGTTTCTCCATCCCCATGTCCTTGGCTCCGAGATAAGCTCCGTATGCCTCACCATCATTATGACAGAACACACAGACGGGTCTGTGACCTTCCCTGAGCAGCTGACGCATCAGTCGGCGTGGCGTTTTAATGGTCCAGTCACCTTTCAGAGTGATGACCTTTATGTGCTTATTGCAATTTTTGATACCCTCCATAAATCCACGGTGCCGTTCCTCTACGGGGGTAGACCCTTCCAGGCCGGTGATTTCCACAATCTCGTCACCAGAATTCGTCATCGAAGCGACATACTGAGCCATGGTACGGCCTACTGCAACATTATCAGCACCGATAAAAGCAGTATATTTCTCTGACCGTGACATTCGGTCATAGAGAATAACAGGAATACCTTTGTTAAAAGCCCGCTCTATGGCAGGAGAGACAATTTGTGCATCGCTGGGAGAAACCACGAGAAGGTCGATACCACTGGCTATCATAGAGTCTATCTGCGCTACTTGCCGCTGTCCATTGTTGTCGGCAGACTCAATGGTGACATCCACATTATTATATTGGTATTGCCCAATTTTTATTTCACGATTGGCTTTCTGCCTCCATCCGTCATTACTACATTGCGATACACCGATATGGTAACGACGTTGCCCGCAAGACAGGAACATGCACAGACATGATAAGACGATAGTGAGCAACAGCATCCCGGAAGTATGCGCCTGACGATGTGAAATTCCGTTAACGGAGAGTATAGAGTGTAGCGGTATCATGGACTTTCTCTCTTTCTTATTGGTTGCCACAAAGATATAGATTTTCTTTCAAACTCACGCGCTGTTATTGAAAAAAAAACATTGCTTTCATCAATATTCTTTCTTCATTATTGAAAATTCTTTCATGTATCGATATTACACGACGCTGAAAGAATTTTATAGGGGAGTATGGAGCTTTTTCACTTAATTTTGCAGCGAGAACTAAAAAAGAATAAACATTAATAACCACAATTTATCATGAACCAAACAATTAGGTTGCTATTGGGAGCGATAGGATGTTGGTATGGGCTGACAGCTCAGGCTCAACAAGACGGCCAAATCACCGGTACGGTGGTTGATGGCACAGGAGAACCGGTGATAGGTGCTACAGTCATGCAGCAAGGCACACACAATGGAGTTGTGACAGACATCGATGGAAAGTTTGTCATCAAAGTCCCGGCGGGCAGCAAGCTCACCATTTCTTATATAGGTTTCAAGACAGCCTCAACGTCGGCTGCTGACAATATGAAGGTGGTGCTGCAGGACGACAGCAAGGAACTTAACGAAATTGTTGTTACCGGCTACACCGTTCAGCGCAAGGCAGACCTCACGGGCGCCATCTCCGTGGTCAGCGTTGATGAACTGGCTAAGCAGAATGAGAACAACCCCATGAAAGCTTTGCAAGGCAGAGTGCCGGGAATGAACATTACTGCTGACGGCTCACCCTCCGGATCGGCTACGGTGAGAATTCGTGGTGTGGGCACGCTCAACAACAACGATCCGCTCTATATCATTGACGGTGTACCTACAAAGGCGGGCATGCACGAGCTCAATGCTGCCGACATAGAGAGCATCCAGGTGCTGAAAGATGCTGCCTCAGCCTCTATTTATGGTAGCAGGGCCGCCAATGGTGTCATTATCATTACCACAAAGAAGGGAAAGAATGGCAAGGTGAAGGTTGATGTCGACGCTTCCATTGCCGCCTCCATGTACGCCCACAAGATGGATGTGCTCAATGCCAAGCAATATGGTCAGGTGATGTGGCAGGCCTATGTCAACGACGGCCTTGACCCCAACACCAATGGCTTGGGATACCGCTATGACTGGGGATATAATGCAGCGGGCTATCCGGTACTCAACAGGATAAGTATGTCAAAATACCTGGATGCTGCCGGAACGACACCGGCCGCTGACACCGACTGGTTTGACGAGACCACGCGCACCGGTGTGGTGCAGAACTACAACGTGTCAGTGAGCAATGGCTCTGAGCGCGGTTCCTCCTATTTCTCTTTAGGCTACTACAAAAATCTCGGCATCATCAAGGAGTCCGACTTTGAGCGCTTCTCCGCACGCATGAACGCCGAGTACAATGTGATAAAAGATGTGCTCACCTTAGGAGAGCATTTCACGCTGAACCGTACGTCGGAAGTGCAGGCGCCAGGAGGATTCTTGGAGAATGTTCTGCAGTTCAACCCCTCGCTTCCCGTCTATACCACCGACGGCAGCTATGCCGGTCCTATAGGAGGCTATCCCGACCGCGAGAATCCCGTGGCACGCTTACATCGCAATGCTGACAACAGATATACCTATTGGCGTGCCTTTGGCGACGCCTACGTCAACTTGCATCTCTTCAAGGGATTCAACCTCCGCTCTACCTTCGGCCTCGACTATTCGCAGAAGCAACAACGCTTCTTCACCTATCCCATCACGGAAGGCAACGTAGCGACGTCCACCAATGCTGTGGAAGCTAAGCAGGAGCATTGGACAAAATGGATGTGGAATGCCGTGGCGACCTACAATTTTGCCAAAGACCAGCACCGCTTTGACGCTATGGCCGGTATGGAGCTGAATAGGGAGGACGACATCAACTTCTCCGGGTATAAGGAAGACTTCATCATCCTCAACCCTGACTACATGTGGCCCAGTGCCGGTATGGGTACCGCGCAGGCCTATGGAGGCGGTGAGGGATATTCACTGATTTCTTACTTTGGCAAGGTCAACTATTCCTATGCCGACAAATACCTTGCCTCTGCCACCATCCGCTATGACGGCTCGAGCCGCTTTGGTAAGAACAACCGTTACGCCACCTTTCCCAGTTTCTCTTTGGGATGGCGTATCAGCCAGGAGAAATTCATGAAAGCCAAGTGGATCGACGACCTCAAGCTGAGAGCTTCATGGGGACAGACCGGTAACCAGGAGATATCAAATATCGCCCGCTATACCATCTATGAGAACAACTATGGCGTCAATGAGAATGGCGGACAAAGTTATGGCACGTCCTATGACATTGCCGGCACCAATGGCGGACAGATTCTGTCCTCAGGTTTCAAGCGTAACCAGATAGGCAACGACGACATCAAATGGGAGACAACGACGCAGACCAACCTGGGTCTCGACTACGCCCTCTTTGACAATTCTCTCTATGGAAGCTTCGACTGGTATTACAAAAAGACCACCAACATTCTTGTACAGATGGCGGGCATTGCCGCTATGGGCGAGGGAAGCTCGCAATGGATCAATGCCGGTGAGATGGAGAACAAAGGTATAGAGTTCAACATCGGTTACCGCAAGAATACCCGGTGGGGACTGAAATATGACCTTACCGGAAATATCGGCACCTATCGTAATAAGATTACTAAACTTCCGACTACTGTTGCCGCCAACGGTACCTTTGGTGGTAATGGTGTGAAGAGCGTCATCGGACATCCTATGGGAGCTCAGGTGGGATATGTCGCCGACGGTATCTTCAAGAGTCAGGAAGACATCGACAACCACGCCAAGCAGGAAGGTGCTGCTCTGGGACGTATCAGATGGAAAGACCTCAATGGCGACAACGTGATAACAGAAGCCGATCAAGACTGGATATACAATCCTGTGCCCGACTTCACCTATGGTCTGAACATCTATCTGCAATATAAGCAGTTCGACTTCACGATGTTCTGGCAGGGTGTCCAGGGGGTAGACATCATCTCCGACTTAAAGAAGGAGACCGATATCTGGGCAGGACTGAACATCGGATTCCTCAACAAGGGCACACGTCTGCTCGATGCCTGGAGCCCCACTAATCCCAACAGCGATATCCCGGCACTCTCTCTGAGTGACAACAACAATGAGAAGCGGGTCTCTTCCTACTGGGTTGAAAACGGCTCCTATCTGAAGTTGCGCACCATACAACTTGGCTATAACGTGCCTGAGAACTTTGCAAAGAAACTGTATATGCAGCGGTTAAGATTCTACGTCAGTGCACAAAATCTGCTCACGATTCACTCATCAAGCTTTACCGGGGTCGACCCTGAGAACCCCAACTATGGCTACCCGATTCCTTTGAACATCACGTTCGGAGTTAATGTAACTTTCTAATATATAATAGATACAACCATGAAAAAGTCCATATATATAGGAGCCTTGGCCATAAGTTTGCTGACGGCCAGCTGCTCCGACTTTCTTGACAAGCAGACGCCGCAAGGTGTGCTGACAGATGATCAGGTGAAGTCATCCCAATATGTCGATAATCTTGTCATTTCTGCCTATGCCGTTTGGATTTCCGCTGAAGACATCAATTCCTCTTTCTCTATGTGGAACTATGATGTTCGCAGTGATGACGCTTATAAAGGCGGTAATGGCACCAGCGACGGTGACGTGTTCCACCAGCTTGAAATCTCACAAGGCATTCTGACTACAAACTGGAATATCAGTGACATGTGGCAACGGTTGTACAACTGCATCTCACGTGTCAACACAGCCATTGCACTGCTCGACCAGACCAATGAGTCTACCTATCCGCTCAAGAATGAGCGCATCGCGGAGATGAAGTTCCTGCGTGCCTATGGGCATTTCCTGCTCAAGAGATTGTACAAGAACATTCCATTCATCATGGATGAGCATCTCACCACGCAACAGTATAATGAGCTTTCCAACAGACAGTATAGCAATGACGAAGGCTGGCAGCTCATCATCGACGACTTGGAGGAAGCCTATAAGACATTGCCCGTCACCCAGGCTGACAAAGGCCGGCCTACAAAGGCTGCTGCTGCCGCTTTCCTCACCAAAGTCTACCTTTACAAGGCTTACCATCAGGACGACCCCAACACCAATGAGGTGACGAGCATCAACAAGGAAGACCTGGCCAAAGTCGTGGAATACAGCGACCCCGCCATCTACACGGCCGGAGGATATGGACTGGAGAGCGACTTCCACAACAACTTCCGTCCGGAAGAGCAGTATGAGAACGGAAAGGAGAGTATCTGGGCCATGCAGTATTCTAAGAACGATGGTACCAAATATGGTAACCTCAACTGGAGCTACGGCCTGATCGTTCCCAATATAGCAGGAGTTACCGACGGTGGCTGCGACTTCTATAAGCCAAGTCAGAATCTCGTCAACGCCTTCCGCACGGATGCCAACGGACTGCCGCTGCTCGACACCTACAATCAGAAGAACTACAACATGGCCACTGACTATGCTGATCCACGACTCTTCCTCACAGTAGGTATGCCGGGACTGCCCTATGAGTTCAACCCGAAATACATGATGGACAACAGCGCCACCTGGAGCCGGTCTAATGGGCTCTATGGTCACTATGTTACGCTCAAGCAGAACATCGACCCAGACCTGGTCGGTACCTATCTCATCAAAGGCTCCTGGTGGGGAACATCCGAGAACCGTATCGTTTTCCGCTATGCCGACGTCCTTCTGGAACGGGCCGAAGCGCTTGTTCAGCTCAACGACGGACGTATCCCTGAAGCGATCAGAATTGTCAACCAACTGCGTCAGCGCGCCAAGCAAAGCACCAGCGTCATTGCCAACTACCAGCACGATTATGGCGTGAAGATGAACATATCGACCTACACGGGCTCCTACGACCAGGCACAGGCGCTGAAGATTGTCAAGATGGAGCGCCGACTGGAGATGGGTATGGAGAGCGAGCGATTCTTCGACCTCGTACGCTGGGGAGAAGCCGACAGCGTCCTTAACAAATACTATGCCGAGGAAGCTAACGACTGCTCCATCTACACTGCGGCTCATTTCACTAAGAACAAGAACGAGTATCTGCCCATTCCGTATGCTCAGATAGCTGCTTCCAATGGACATTACACTCAAAACATAGGAGAATGGTAACGATGAAGACAAAGATTTTTTCTATTATATATGCAGCTGTCATGATGTTGGCTTTCTCGGCCTGCTCCGACTCCAACGTCTCTGATCTGCTGCTCGACGGCAATTGTGACATCACTGCTCTGAAAGCTGACAACTATGAGGGTACCATCGACAAGTCCGCACGCACCGTCACGGTAAGAGTTCCGGAAGCCTACGATGTCAGCAATATGAAGATTTCAGCCCTGAGCCTGAGTGATGGGGCTGAAAGTAACATCAAGGAGGGCGATGCCCTCAACCTGCTCTCACCACAGGTCATGCATGTCACTAACGGGGATGTGTTCCTTGACTGGACCATCTCGGCACTGCACGATGAAGCTAAGATAACGTCATTCAAGATTAACAATACGTATGTCGGCATCATCAATGAGGAGCAGAAGACCATCTCCGTCTACGTACCCAACACGCTCAACCTCAACAGCCTCACACCGAACATAACCCTCAGCGCCAACGCTACGGTATCTCCGGAAAATGGTGTGGCTACCGACTTCACACATCCGGTAAAATATACCGTTACCAACAATACGGCCTCCGCTACTTACACCGTCACCGTGAGAGCCATCGGAAAGCCATCGGCAATCTATGTCGGACTGGCTCAGTCCGTCGACCAGCTCAATATCGAGGAGCAAACGGCATGCAACTGGATGCTGGCTAATATCCCCAACTCCCTTTATGCTTCCTTCGATGACATCAAGAACGGAATGGTAGACCTCTCTGACTGTAAAGTCATCTGGTGGCATTTCCATAAGGATGGTGGTGTTGACGGCAAAGAGGCTTTTGAGAAGGCTGCACCGGCCGCTGTCAATGCCGCTGTAGCATTGCGTGATTACTATAACAATGGCGGCTCGTTCCTCTTCACACGCTTCGCCACCAACATGCCGGCTGAAATCGGCGCCGTTGCCAATGATGCGTGCCCCAACAACTGCTGGGGACAGAATGAGGCAGATGCTGAGACGGTAAAAGGCCCGTGGAGCTTCTTCATACAGGGACATAACGATCACCCGCTCTTCCAAAACCTCGTGATGAAGGATGGAGAGGCCAACGCCGTGTACACCTGCGACGCTGGCTACCGCATCACCAACTCTACGGCGCAGTGGCACATCGGGACTGATTGGGGCGGATACGCCGACTATGCCGCATGGCGCAACAAGACGGGAGGCGTAGACCTGGCCTATGGTGGTGACGGAGCTATTGTGGCATGGGAATTCCCGGCTACAGCATCCAAGGGAGACATCCTGTGTATCGGCTCCGGATGCTACGACTGGTACAGCGTGGCTACCGTGCCCAATGAGGTCTACCATGACAATGTGGCAAGGCTGACAAAGAATGCTTTCAACTATCTTATGAACAAATAACTCTGCACACCATGAAACCAATGATATTTGCTACTTTGATGGCTGCTATGGCTATGACAGCCTGCAGCAGCGACGATGCAACAGTAGAGACAAAGGACTGGTCGACAACGACTTACTTTGCTTCTACTGATGCCCAGAGCCAGGACACCTATTATAAGCCTTCGGTAGGCTATGTAGGCGACCCTATGCCCTTCTATGACCCTAAGGCCGGGGATTTCAAGATTCTCTATCTTCAGGATTTCCGACCCAACCAGACGGGCACCTACCACCCTATTTGGGGACTGTCCACAACAGACGGGGCCAGCTATACCGCATTAGGAGAGCTGATTCCCTGTGGGGGACTACAGGAGCAGGATGCAGCCTTAGGAACGGGCTCCACCGTGTACAATGACGCCGACGGGAAGTATTACACTTTCTTTACCGGCAACAAATACCAGCCGACAGCTGAAGACTGTGGCGAGGCCGTAATGATGGCTTCCTCTACAGATTTCAAGACATGGACCAAGAGCCGTACCTTCTTGCTGCGCGGCATCGACTATGGCTACAGCCGTAATGACTTCCGCGACCCCTTTGTCTTCAAAGGTGATGATGGCAAGTGGCACATGATCGTGTCGACAACGGCCAACAACAAAGGCACGCTGGCTGAGTTCCTCTCTGACGACTTGAAGAGCTGGACAAGTAATGGGCAATTTATGAACATGATGTGGGACCGATTCTACGAGTGCCCGGATGTGTTCAAGATGGGAGACTGGTGGTATCTGGTCTACAGTGAGAAGCATGCTGCCGTGCGGCGGGTGCAGTATTTCAAGGGCAAGACGCTCGAGGAGCTGAAAGCTTGCACGGCCCATGATGCCGGCCTGTGGCCCGACGACCATGAGGGATTCCTTGACAGCCGAGGGTTCTACGCAGGAAAGACGGCATCCGACGGCACCAACAGATACATCTGGGGATGGTGCCCCACAAGGTCGGGGAAAAACAACACCGCTGTAGGAGCCTATCCTGATGAACCGGAATGGGCTGGCAACCTCGTCATGCAACGTATCATACAGCACAACGATGGCACGCTGACTTTAGGCGAGGTTCAGGGTATCAGAAATAAATATAATAAGGTGACGACCGTCAAAGCTGAGTCTCTGAGTGAGGGAGCCGTAGCCAAGGGCGACAATAGCTTCCAGCTTGCAGGCAATGCCAATGTGCTCTTCAACCGGTTGGGAGTCTGCAACCGCATATCTTTCACGGTGAAGACCAGTGGCAATACCGACCGCTTCGGCATTTCACTGGTGAGGGGCAGCGACTCTAAGAAGTATTACTCTCTCATCGTCAATCCAGAAAACGACAACAAACGCAAAATCAACTTCGAAGAGGAAGGCGACGAAGGGGCTGGATTCATCCCTGGTATAGACGGATACAACTTCAACCGTCCTGACGACAACACCTATCACATTACCATATATACAGACAACAGCGTGTGCGTCATGTACATCAACGATGTTGCCTGCTATACCAATCGCATCTATGGAATTCAAAAGAACTGCTGGAGCATCAACAGCTATGGAGGTACCATAGACGTAAGCAACGTGGAGGTGAGACAATATTAAAATTCTTGGAAAAAACTAATATCTTGATTATGAAAGCGAAATTACTTACTATGATTGGCCTTATTGCAGCAGCTCACTGCATGGGGCAGACCACCTTATGGGATGGTGAGAGCAACGAGTTGGGTTCGAAAGGCGGTTGTTGGGATGATGGCTCACCATCGGTAGTCGCAAATCCTGACAAGTCGGGAATCAACAATTCGGAGAAGTGTTTGAAGTTCACGATGACATCTTCGTCCAAGGTAGTGAAAATTCCTTTCCGCGACTGGATCAAGCCCAATCTGGCAGGAAATCGGCGCGTTTCTCTGATGATAAGAAAAACAACCGAAGCTAATATACAGATAGAACTCTCTGATCCTACCAATGAAGGTGCTTCCGGATATTGGGAAAAGACAGCTGCCTGGTATGGCAATGGCGGACAGTGGCAGAAAGTTGTCTTCGACTTCTCTACCAATACTGCCCTGAACGATTATCCTGGCGTCATGACTATTACGGCGCAGACAGGGGATGTATCGGATGATGAAGATGTGTATATCGACAATGTCGTTATAGAACCTCTGCCCATGGTCAATGGTAAAGCTTTGTCAAGCATCTCTGACGGTTCTCTGTCGGGCACACTGAAGCTCACTGGAGCATGGATGAAAGGTGACTGTCAGAATACTGATGGTGATTGGAAAAAGGTGGAATACAACGACTTTAGCACTTTAGCCACCAAGTTGAGCAAAGATGCCACCTCCATAGACATGCGCGGCACGATATTAAAGGATGCCTACAATGCCTTTGAAAGTGTCAACCCTAATCTTATCGTTTATGCTGACGAAGCCTTTGATGGTGATAATGTCGTGGCTGATGGCAAATCAAAGAAACTTCTCCTCAATGAGAATTATAGCTTTGCTGTTCCCGAGGAGTTTACAGCTGACGAAGTCGATGTCACAAGGAACTTTACTGATGGGTTCAATACGGTTTGCCTACCTTTTGCTTTTACAGCAGCAGAACAGGGTGCCGATGTTGTCGCAAAATATGCCAGCCATTCTACCTCTGACAATACGGAGAATGTGACTTTCTCTAAAGTTGAGCAAGCTGAAGCCAACATCCCCTATATTCTGAGTGGGACAAAAGTTTCCAATAATCAGGTGTTTTCCAATAAGACCATCGTGACGACTCCAAATTCTCTCACTGATGGCATGCTTACCGGCGTTTATTCTGTTACAGATGGTGAGGGAAAATGGGGCATCGGGGACCAAGTGTTTCAAAAAGGTGCTAAAGGTGCTACATTCAATGCTTTCCATGCATTCCTTACTGAGCCAAACGCTGCTAAAATAGCATTAATCATATCTGGCACAACTGGCATTAACGCGATCACTGGTACTGCCAACGACAAGAATGACGCTGTCTACAATCTCAATGGAGAACGTGTCAGCAGAAACAAGATGCAAAAAGGAATTTATATCGTTAATCATAAAAAGGTCATAGTAAGATGAAACAGCAATATATAAAGCCGGTTGTAAATGTACGCCGAGTAGATATGGACAATTCGCTGCTGGCAGCAAGCGACATCGTCATTGAAAAAGACGGCAACAGTTATTCAGGCCAGTTCCACGCAAAAGGGTCCAGCATCTGGAACGAGGACCTGCAAACTGATGCCATTGACTTCAACCGGAAATAGACTTATGAAACATTATTGCTTTTTATTATCGGTTTTCCTCCTGTTGGCAGCCCATTTGTCAGCTCAACCGGCGCAAAAGCTTAAGACAATGGTGCTCGCCGACGACCATGTGATGGTCCGCGTGCCCACGACAGACCGTTACATTCTGCTGCCCGTGGAGGAGAGCCAGAACAACGACCACATCCGTGTCATCAAAGACAATGGTGTGGTGCAGGAGCTCAATGTGCGGCTTGCCGTCAACAAGGCCGACTACTATATGCCCCTCGATATCCAGCGCTTTGCGGGGGTACAGGCTAAGGGGAAGGCACCAAAGAATGTGCTTCTCGACATCGTCGTCAACCGTGGCGATGCCGCCAACTCCGCCAGCAAGGCCGCCACAAGCGACTTTGCGGCTTGGAAGTTGATAAAGACCGCCAACTCCTTCGACATCACCAACCGGGAGAAGTTCCGACCACTCTACCACCATACGCCTGTCTATGGTTGGATGAACGACCCCAACGGCATGTTCTATAAGGACGGCGTGTGGCATCTCTACTTCCAGCATAACCCCTATAGCTCACAGTGGGAGAATATGACATGGGGACACTCCACAAGTACCGACCTCATACACTGGAAGTTTGAGGGCGAGGCCATAGAGCCCGATGCCCTCGGCACCATCTTCAGCGGGTCGGCCGTGGTAGACAAGAACAACAGCTATGCTTCCAACATTAAGAGATTATTACATTGACCTTAATAGTGTATATGGAACTAAGGCTGATATAGAAAAAGCAAAATCATTGCTTGCAGAAGCAGGTTATCCAAATGGTTTTGACATGACAATAACAGTTCCAGCCAATTATCAATTCCATGTAGAAACTGCGCAGGTAGTTGCAGAACAGTTAAAGGCAGTTGGAATTAATGCAGCTATTAACACAGTAGAATGGAATACATGGCTTAGTGAGTGCTACAATGGAAGAAATTATCAGTCAACAATAAGCGGTATTACTTGTGATATGACACCGGGTTATCTTCTTAACCGTTTTGTTTCTTCATCACCTAAGAATTTTATTAATTTTAATGATGAACAATACGATGAAGAATACAAAAAAGCTCAAGAAGCAACTGATTTAAAGGAAAAGGCAGGTCATTATAGTAATTTACAACATATAATTACTGAAAAAGCAGGTTCAGCCTTTATTCAAGTTACACCAATTACAGTAGCAATCAATAAAAAGCTTTCAGGCTATAAGTTCTATCCGGTATAC
>OKRY01001796.1_pt1 | contig 17309 bp, 18 predicted proteins | sample 1601121 | NCBI WGS metagenome assembly OKRY01 (sample SAMEA3541546, study PRJEB24748) | human gut metagenome | biome: human gut; feature: human-associated habitat; material: faeces | place: China | collected 2012
GAAAAGATGGTAAAAAGAAAATCCAACTACTAAAGGCCTTACAAGATAAAATGGCATCCAAGACGTTCCTTGATCCTGCCGCGGGTTCTGGTAACTTTTTAACAGAATCATATTTATCATTGCGTCGACTAGAGAATGATATTTTAAGAGAAACTATTACAGACTCATCTGGTACAGGGATATTAGGCTTTGATGAAGAGGAATTTAATCCTATTAAGGTTAGTATTCAACAGTTTTATGGCATAGAAATCAATGATTTTGCTGTATCTGTAGCAAAAACGGCCATTTGGATAGCTGAAGCACAAATGTTTAAAGAGACGGAAGCTATTATTCATAAGGAAATGGATTTTTTGCCATTACACAATAATGCGAATATACATGAAGGAAATGCCTTACAATTGGATTGGGAGAAAATTATTAGTCCATCTCAATTATCTTACGTAATTGGGAACCCACCTTTTGTGGGATCAAAATATTCTTCCTCAAGTCAAAAGAAAGATATGGATTTAGTATTTAAACCATATTCAAAAAAATATCGAAAATTAGATTATGTTACCTCTTGGTATGTAAAATCTGCGGAATTACTATTAAGAAATTCAGATATTAAATGTGCGTTTGTTTCGACGAATTCAATAACACAAGGTGAGCAAGTTGCTTTATTATGGAATATTTTATATTCCATGGACGTAGAAATAAATTTTGCGCATAAAACATTTAAATGGAGTAGTGAATCTGTTGATGGTGCCGCAGTACACTGTGTAATTATTGGCTTTGGGTATAAAGGTCAAACTAGTAAAAAAATATTATACTCAGATGGTTTAGCTAATTATACAGATATGATTAGTCCATATTTAGTTAGTGGATTTACTGGCGTGGTTTCAAGCTCCTCAAAACCTTTATTTGGACAAAAACCTATGGTTGCACCTAATAAGCCTTGTGATTATAACCATTTAAAAATTGAACCTGATGAATATATAGAATTTAAAAATAAATGCCCTCAAGCATTGAAGTGGATTAAACGAATGGTTGGCGCTACCGAATTTATTAATAATAAAGAAAGGTATTGTTTGTGGCTCGTAGGTTGTTCACCAAGTGAATTAAGACAAATGCCACTTGTTTTAAAACGGGTAGAAGCGTGTAGAGAAGCTAGAATTGCAGCGGATACAGTTGAATCAAGAAAGCTAGCATTAACTCCAATGTTATTTAGAGAACAATTAAATCCTGAAAGTTATTTGATAATTCCAGCAGTTTCATCTGAACGAAGACGATATATTCCTGTGGGATTTTTAGATAAATCAGTAATCCCTGTAATGGGGACTCTAATTATACCTGATGCCGATCTTGTTGATTTTGGTATAGTTAATTCTAATGTTCATATGGCGTGGATGAGAGCGTTTGCAGGGCGCCTTGAAATGCGGTACAGATACTCAAAAGATATTGTTTATAATACCTTTCCGTGGCCTAAATTAACAAAAGAAAATAGGACAGAAATTGAACGGACTGCTAATTTAATTTTATCGGCTCGAGCATTATATAAAGATTCAATCTTAGCAGATTTGTATGATGAATTAACAATGCCAATAGAGTTAAGGAATGCACATAGAGAAAATAATAAAGCTGTAATGAGAGCATTTGGGTTTGATTTAAAGATGACTGAGGAAGAGTGTGTGGCTGAGTTAATGAAACTTTATAAAAATCGTTTAAATCAATAGTCTTTGTAGCTTCTAGGCACTTAGCTTTTAGAAGTTGAAAATGGTGAGTAAAGTTGAGCTGTATTAGATTTTATGTATGGGAGTTAATGAAATTATTTGCTCCTGTTTTTGTAGTAGTATTTTCTTTTTGTTTTGATCTAAATAGTATCATACCTCCTAATTTAGATATTTCTAATTTATTTCTTGGCAATATTTTTCCTATAGCTCTAACTTATGGAAGCCCAGTTGGAGGCATATTTTTAGCTTTACTACTAGGGTATTATATTTATACTTTTAATAAGAATAAAATTTTTAATATAAAAGGAATATATATATCGAAAGAAATTGTCTTTAACATTGCTCCATATGTAGGTTATCAGGTGTGTAATTTAGTTAATATGCCTATTTATATTCAATATAAATTACTAATTAATCGTGTTTTTACTAAATACACAATTGCATCAGTTAATATTGAAGAAAGTGATTCTCATTGTATAAGCCCTCAGATACAAATTCTTTGTAGCCCTATTGAATTAGATACTATGATTCTTATATTAGAAGATACCTATGAAATAAAAAACAACCAAATAGAAGATCAAATTAGTAAGATTAATAGTAATAATAGGATTTGGATTAAAATATCTCGCTACGATGGGACCAAAATACGAAAATATGATTTGAGATTTATTAACGCTATTAGACAAGTAATAGCACAGTATGCTGCAAATACAACATTACATATTTTTGCAACAACTAACCCCAAAAATAATAAAGGTATTTTTGAACAATGTTTTGTCTCTTTAGAGAGAGATAACATAAAGCAGATATATGTATATGAACAGAATAAGGACGGAGAGCGGATATATGATAAGAAGTATCGTGTATTTTAGTTAGTTAATAGGGAGAATATAATATGAAAAAGGAAGTATCGGAGATTCTAAAGAACATTTCGGATGAAATATCTATTACTGCACCTATGAAAAAAGTTGTTGAAGATAGCTATAACGCTGTAGGGACATACTTGGGTAATAATTTAAAAAAGGACATTCATATATTTGCACAGGGGTCTATGGCATTGGGGACCGTTATTAAGCCAATAAGTGATGCTGATGAATATGATATTGACTTAGTTTGTTTGATAAAAGATGGTGTAAATATGACTGCGGCTGAGATTAAGAATTCTATTGGTAATAGTTTGAAGGAAAGTCAGCGTTATTATAAACAGTTACAACCCGAAGGGAAGCGTTGTTGGACTCTTGATTATACTAATTTTCATATGGATATATTACCAGCTGTACCAAAAGAGCAAAATTTTGATATAGAGTGTCATTCAAATATTCGTTTAACACATAGAATTTCTAATTGTAGTTATGAAGATAGATATAGTGATCCGTTAGAATATCAACGCTGGTTTAAAAGGAGTATGTTGAAAGGCTTTCAAGGTGTGTCTGTTTCAGAATCTAGGCAAGCTGAAATAGATGGAATTCCAGATGATAATATGCAAAGTAATTTACAATCAATTATTAAGTTATTAAAAAGGCATAGAGATATATTTTTTGAGAATAATAATACAGAATATAAACCTATTTCTATAATAGTGACGACTTTAGCTGCTCAAGGTTATAAAAGATGCGAGACCTTGTATGATGAGTTGATGACTGTTTTACAATTTATTGGATCTCGTATAATAGAAAAACCTTATATAGTAGAGAATCCAATAGATTCAAGCGAAAATTTTGCAGAGAAGTGGAATGAAGATGAATGTTATAAAAATGTATTTGATGAATGGACTGATTCTCTAATTTCAGATTTTTCACAAATCGAAACATCTATTGAAGGGCTTGATGAAGTTTCTACTAAATTAGCTACTATGTTTGGGGATGCTCCTGTAAAACGCGCAATCGCGAGCTTTGCTGAGAATAAGAGGGAACTAAGAGAAAAAGGGAGATTAGGTGTGTGTAGCCTAAGTATAGGTTTAAGTTCAGGTGCTAGTGTTAAAGGGAATGTTAAAAACCATACTTTTTATGGTGGTAAAGATGAGTAAAAATTTTTTTAAGTCAAAAAGGTACTCTCTTGCACTACAAAGGGCAAAAATAAAGCAGGAATGGCCTAAAGGCGTATTTATAAATGTTTCTTATAAAAAGTTTGTTTGGCTTGCTAAAATTAAGCCAACAGAAATTAGTAGAAGTTATGATATAAGATTAGAATGTGAAATAAATAGGCCGCCATGTGTTTACTTATATGGAGAAAATTTAAAAAAGCTAGAATGTAGTGATTTCCCTCATAATTATGGACGTGATCTAAATAAGCATGAAGTCCGTCTATGCTTAGCATTACCTAAAGAGTTCAATTATGGTATGTTTGTTGCGGATACAATAATTCCTTGGACTGTTGAATGGTTATTTTATTATGAGATATGGTTGTATTCTGGAAGTTGGTATGGTGGAGGTATACATCCTCAGAAGAAGAATAAATCATAATAAGCCAATTTGTAAGCCATTTCTTAATGATTAGATAAATTTTTTTGAGAAAATAAATTCTTATAAGATGTAAATAGAAGATTAATATAGTTCCATTAATACGTATATATAGTGTTTTTTAGTGTATAATGAAAAAATATTTTATGTGGAATTTTATAGGAATAAAATTCCTAAACTGTGAGTCGGGGGTTCGATTCCCTCTAGGCGCACCAAAATTTTTAGATTTATAAAAGCTGATTATGCTTTAAAAATATCCCCAATTACGGATTATGTAATTGGGGATATTTTTGTAATGATGCCACATTTAATTGGATTTCAGAGTTTATAAATAAAAAGTACTCTTATTGTTAGTTTGAGTTATAGTATTCTTTTTGAGATAATATAAGATAAGTGAATTAGGTTGATTAAAAATATATGGGGACTTAATTTTGTAGGGAGAAATAAGATGAATAATATAGAATTAATCCAAGAACACTGCTACACTAAACGGCTTAATTTTTTGATTGGATCGGGTGCATCTAGCGATGCAATACCTCTGATGGGGCATTTTAGTTCCTTTGGAGATAAAGCAAATGAAGAATTGTTAAAGTGTGTTAAAGATATAAGTGAAAAAACTTTATTAAGATGTAAGGGCGAGAAGGCTAAGAGACCGATAAAACTAAAAGAAATGTTGAATATATTTAGAACATCTAATGTGTATACTAAATTTATAGATGGTTTAGTTCAATGTTTACTTAATGTTAATTCTCGCACGATACCTAGAAGCGTTAATATTTTTACAACCAATTATGATTTGTTTTTAGAGTGTGCTATTGATAGGGTATTAAGAACACAAAACTTTGTATGTAATGATGGTTCTAGGGGATACTTCACAAAAGTACTAGATTAGACAAATTTTAATCGAGTTGTTGCATATAAAGGGATCAATGATAATTATAATTATGAATTACCTTTAGTTAATTTAATAAAACCTCATGGGTCAGTTAATTGGAAAAGAGAAGAAGAGAGTGTTCTTATAACACCTAATGTTTGTGAAGCGCCTTTTGTAGTTCCACCAACTGGAGATGAGTCTAGAGAAACCTTTTTAACAAATTATTTTTATGAAATGTTGAGAGTGTTTCAATTGGAGCTTGAAAAGCCACAATCAGTATTGATTGTAATAGGCTTCTCTTTTCAAGACTCACATATTGCAAAGATGGTTAGACGTGCAATTCAAAACCCAGAATTACGTGTATATATCTTTGCATATAGTAATAATGCGATTAATAGTATTAGAAAAAATCTGGAGATTTCGGAAATGGATCCAAGGTTAATTATATGGGGGCCAGATGATTTTGAATCTAAACCACTGACTTTGAAGGAAGTAACCAAAATTTTATTTGAAAAGAAATTGGGGGATAGTTAATATGGAGTATTCACCAAAAAAAATTGGTGTAATCATTTCAGTAGATGGTAATGTATCCCAAGTTGGACTTTATAATACCACAAATGATGCAGATGTATTTTGGTATGGGGATATTCTTTCAGGAGCTAAGGTTGGTGCATTTGTTACAATTCATCAAAATATGGTGAAAATTATTGCAACAGTTGTATCTGAAAGTATTATAGATCAGCAAAACATTTCAAGTTTAGATATATATGATAATCGATACAAGAAGAACTCAATGAAGCGATCTATCTCCTTAAAAGTTAAAGGCGTTATAGAAAATCAACGATTTAATATAACAAGTAGATTTGTTCCTATGATTGGAAATGAGGTATGTTTAACTACTCAAGCAGAGTTAGATTTGATTTATGGTGTAGTACAATCGGAGCCTACAATTAGTATTGGAAAATCATTACTTGAAGGAAAAGATATAAATATACCTATTGATAAAATCTTTGCATCTCATATTGGTATTTTTGGCAATACAGGTAGTGGGAAATCAAATACGTTACATAAAATGTATTATGAATTATTTCAGTCATCGTTAAAAACTTATATTAATCAAAAGTCTCAGTTTTTTGTTATTGATTTTAATGGCGAATATGTGGGCAAATCAATGTTTGGGTTAACTGATGATGATAAAGAAATATTTAATATCTCTACACGAACGGATGAATCTGATAAAATTATAATTACAAAAAAATATTTATTGGATCCGGATTTATTGTCCATACTTTTTGATGCGAAACCAGGCACTCAGGTTCCATTTTTACGAGATACTCTGAGAAAGTATAAATCTATCAAGACCGAAAAAGATTTTGCTGACTTAGAGGTTGGTTTACTAATTACTATTCTTCAAAATCAGAAAAATATTGATAGAGTTACGTTAGAGAAATGGATAAAGATAGGGGAGCTTCTAGGTTTAAATGATTCACTATTAAAACCTTTAAAAAAATGTAGTAAAGAGTTTTCTTATGGAAATACAAAAATAGAAAATGAAAATAATGAACTTTTATTAAAAAATGACAAAATAACAGACGCGGGCAATCATTATTTTAAGTTTGATGATTTAAAAGAAGAATTAGCCAATACGTTTAAATCTGTAAGTGAAATAAAAAAATTATATTTTTTTATTGAATTTCAAAGAGTATTCGTTGCAGTATATGATTCTAAAGCATCAGAATTTATTAGTCCTATGATTAAACGAATTGAAAATTCTTTAGATGCTTTAGATAGAGTAGTTGAGATTAAGGATAATATATCTGCTTCCTATAAAATGCTAAATATTTTTTCGCTTGTAAATGCTAATCAAGAGGTTACTCGTTTGATTCCTATGTTGATATCTAAAATGTTTTATGATATTCATAAGAATGAAGTTTCAGGTTCTGGTATAGTTAATAAGACAATGCATCTAATAATTGATGAGGCTCATAACATTTTAAATGATATAAATAAAAATAATAGAGATGATTGGAAAGATTATCGATTATCAGTTTTTGAAGAGATTATTAAAGAGGGAAGAAAGTTTGGCTTTTATTTAACATTAGCAAGTCAGCGACCATCAGATATTTCCATGACAATTGTATCTCAACTTCATAACTTTTTTGTTCATCGCATTGTAAATGATAAAGATTTGCAGCTCTTGGAGAATACAATGCCTACATTAGATTATAGTTCTTATAAGAGAATTCCTTTATTAGGTCAAGGGGAAGTTGTTATTACAGGAAAAGCTTTTAATATGCCATTTTTTGTCGTGGTGAATAGACTAGAATCAGTTAGACCTAATAGCGATGATATTTCTCTTGTAAGATTATGGGATTCTAATCCTAATAGTGATGGCTAGTAAGCCAATTTGTAAGCCATTTCTTCATGATTAGATAAATTTTTTTGAGGAAATGAATTCTTATAAGACGTAAATAGAAGATTAATATAGTTCTCTTAATACGTATATATAGTGTTTTTTGTGTATAATGAAGAAATATTTTATGTAGAATTTTATAGGAATAAAATTCCTAAACTGCGTGTCACTGGTTCGATTCCGGTTAGGCGCACCAGTATAAGCGAATGGGTATAAGGTTTTGATAGACCTTATACCCATTTTATTATTATGAAAATTGTGCCATAGAGACATGAATAAATTTAGGTTTTAAAACCTAAAATGCAATATAAAACATAAAAATTAGGTTTTAAAACCCTAAAATGGTATAATAGATATAGAATTAGGTTTTAAAACCCATTTGGCGAGGAGGTGTGTGTATGTCATTAGTATCGCGACCATATTATTTAGATTTTCTTCGAAGACATAAAGATAGACCTATTATTAAGGTTGTTTCTGGTATACGGCGTTGTGGTAAATCTACATTGTTTAAGCTGTTTCAAGATGAGTTATTAGCCGATAATGTAACAGCTGAACAAATTATTGATATTAATTTTGAGTTGATGGAGTATGATAAATTAAGAGATTATCGGGCTTTATATGAATACATTAATGAACGGATTATTCCAAGTAAAAAAATGTATCTATTCCTCGATGAAATTCAGCATGTACCATCGTTTGAGCGTGTAGTAGATAACTTCTTTGTACAAGATAATGTTGATATATATATTACAGGTTCTAATGCTTATTTTATGTCCTCTGATATGGCTACACTTCTCACAGGTCGCTATGTACAAATTGAGATGCTTCCCTTGTCTTATAAGGAATATGTTGATGCCTATAGTGAAAGTGGGCTTTCACGAATGGTCTTATATGAAAAATATGTAAGTGAAGGCTCATTCCCAGGGCTTTTACATATGTCGGAAAATTGGCAAGGTCGGCAGGATTATTTACAAGGTTTATTTAATACGGTTGTTTTAAAAGATATTGTTGATCGATTAAAAATTGCAGATATTAAATTACTTGAAAGTATTGTGAGATATATTTTCGCCAATATTGGTAGCTTGATTAACCCCACAAAGATTGCGAATTCATTAACAAGCGCAGGTCGAAAGGTAGATAACAAAACTGTAGAACGTTATCTTAGGGGCTTAGAAGATAGTTTACTGTTATATAATACAGAACGATTTGATGTGCGTGGCAAAGAATTATTAAGATTACGTCCTAAGTATTATGTAGTGGATATGGCTTTTAAGCAACTATTACTACCTGATAGTAACCGTGATAGGGGTCATGTATTAGAAAATGTTGTATATCTTGAGTTGCGGCGTCGAGGATATACAGTATATGTTGGACAATTAACAAAGGGAGAAATAGATTTCGTTGCTCAAAAGCCTGGTGGCATATTAGAGTACTACCAAGTATCAGAAAGTGTATTGGATCCAACTACTAGAGACAGAGAGTTAGCACCATTAGAAGCGGTTAAAGATCAGTATCCTAAATATTTACTCACTATGGATGAGCTCTATAAATCTCATAATTATAATGGAATTCAGCAATGTAATGTATTAGACTGGTTATTAGGGATGTGATAATTCACATCCCTATTTTTGTATCTATATATTGTTATTTAATATACTTATAAATCATGCTATTTAATTTATAAATAATGATATAATAAGATAAAATAGGATATTTGTATACAGTTGTTAAGTAAAGGTGCATCCTTATGAGTTTTTCCAATTGGATTCAAGAAAAATTATTCGACAATTACGAAGAGTGGCGCATGAAGAGCCCTGATTATAATCGGAACGGTTTTAACATAGTAGGAATAGATAATACCTTAAAGGCTATGCATGATGGATATTTCATGTATGTTGAATTATATCCACCTCATGCCATCGATGGATGTACAGCCATGAAAGCACGTGTAGGTAAAAAGCAAGATGCAGTAGATTTATTCTTAGATATAGATGGCAAGACCTATCGCATGGCTGATGTAAGCTATCCTGACGCAGTGAAGATGATGCGGGCTTTTGTGAAAAAACGCAGAGTACCTGATTGTAGTTTGTGTGTAGAAGTAGCGTATCTAGATATAGAGCAGATGAAATCGACATTTACAGAACTGGCAACGCTATTGCTAGGCGATGCTAAACAAGCTAAATCATTCATGTCCAAGGCAAAGTTACATTCCATGGAAGAACTAGAAGATAGCTGGTGGGATCTCTATGAGAAGTTGCTATCTACTGGTCGTGCTGTAGAGTTATCTTTGAAAATCGAATTAGAGGATTTTCTTTATTATGTGCAGAAGTTAATCCATAATAAAAATTTATCTACTGATGAAAATTTGACTGGAGATGTATCTATTGATACATCCGCATTCGATGATAGTCAATGTATTGGGGATTGGTGCGCATATTTTAATTCCACGTGGAAGACGCATAAGTTAGTAGGTATGGACATCGGTACAGATAGTTTGGTGCTCATGGTACTTTCAAATGAGGAATTTAAAAGAGCCCAAGAACTAGCGAAAGAATTATTACATAGAATCGATGTAGCTGAACGTTTGTGATGTAACGAAAATTATAATGTAGTGGCACGATTATAATGTGGCCGTATCTATAAAAAGGTTGTAATTCTTAACTGTAAACAATTTGTACTGTATAAATGTAATGAATAGGAGAGAATCATATGAGTATTGTACGTCTACCAGAATATGAAGCAGAGTTTGAGCCGGAAGTATTTGAAATTTATGCATTGCCGCGCAGTGATGCGAATGGGGCTAGTCCTTATTTAGAAAAGTACCATAGACCACTGGTGTCTACCGATGCTATCCTAGATACTCGGACTGGCGTGCTTGACCGTAGCGAAGGCATTTTGACGTGGATTATTGAGGGCCTTGACGATAGATGGGGTTATTCTTTTGAGCCCCATGGCGTTTACAAATTGTTGGTTAAGAAAGCAAAGCCTTTAGAGGACTTGGGCTATATGCGTCCTTCTTGGAATAATCGCTATTATGTGCTTGAGGTGTTAGAGGAACATGCTAAACATAGCGAATTAGAGGCGTTGTCGGCTTATTTGAAAACCCCTAAATACCTTCATACTGATAGGGGTGATTTCCTGTTAAATCGAGAGTATCAATATTACACAGCCAGAATTGATGATTATGCATTCACCCTTGATGTGGATGAGGGTTCTGATGAAAGCTGTACCGTAGCATTGGCTACTTTCAATACAATCGATAATTTCAAAGCATTTGAACAACGAATTAGTACCTATATTAGTGAGACCTTGTTAGAACTCGCTAATTATTGGCTCGACAATGACGACCAAGATCCGATTACGTCAGACGTATTTGCTAAGCGTATTACGATGGGAGAATTGGCGTTTCGCAATGATGGCACCATAGAGGTCTATTATGACGATGACGATATCTTCTGGGGGCACTGCATCATAGCTCATATTGATGCAGATGGAAATCCTACTGATGCGGATATTGCAGGATAATCAATTAATGGAGCATCCTAATGAGAAAATCGGAATTAATGACATTATGGAATGTTGAAAGCTGGTCTGAAGAACCGTATGGCGTTTACTTTGTATCTCGCAGATTGGGCACTAATTGTTTAGAGAATGTAGGACAAGCCTTTCAAAACCTCAATATTAGTTGCACCGATTATACTGAGGCTGAGGTGCTTTCACTACCAATGTGGAAACAATTATCTGTTGAATTAGATGAATTAGATCAACTAGCACAGGAACTCATACAACAGGAAATACCGCAAGAAGAGTCTGTTGTACTGATGCTAACGGATATAATGTTAGATAAATCAGGTTGTTACGATGCATTTGCACTAGGCTATGATGTGGGAGAATCCCCAGCAGGACATCTATATGTTTTGGTTTCTTTTGATGAAAACTTTACGGTTCAACAAGATGTGATTTATGAAACCTTATAGAGTTGTATTAAAGTGGTGATACTGGTGTTGTATTCTACCTAAAAATATAAGTGATATGCAGGAGAGAGACCATGGAAGATATGTATACATTAGTTAAAGATTTCTTTAGTCATGATATGGATTTAGTTGATTTATTTGATTCTGAAGCTATTATCTGGATTGATTGGCGCGAGGATGACGAAGATGTGGTGAACTATTTCAATGATATGATGGATGAACCTATCGACATTCAAACCGTTAGTAATGGCAAGTCCTATGGTGACGATATTGTGTTACAAAAGGGCGATAAAGAACTCTTAATTCCTTACGGTGATGAGAAAGAGCGGGATGTAACGATCAAATACTTCAACGAATTTGTTAAACCTGATTATGAGGTACGCTGGTTTACTGAAAGCCTTGGAAACGATACGCTTGGGTTTACCGTGCTTTCAGGGGCAGAATGGGCTAAATTAAACGATGAATTTGGGGCAGATACAGTTCGTTACTATTTTGAACCTATCAATCTTGAAAGTAACATGTTTAATCTTGATATGGACGAAGTATTTGCACTACTGGCATTACGAGAAAATAGTGAAGGTGTGAATACTGACTTTAGTGTACAGTTAGATTGGATTACAATCAAAAACAAAGAAAAAGCCTTAACTGAACAAAAAGAAAAGGGACAAATAGACTTAAAGCAGTATATGGTTGCTAAAAAAGAAATTCAAAAGATTAAAGATGAGTTTGTAGCAGCTCATGGTGAGATGGATTAGGGCAATCAGATAGAGACGATAAGAGATAGCAAATAGGAGAAATAATAAGGGATAAGAATATGGATTATTTAAAAATATTACATGAAGATTCCAACTTTGCGGCAGATTTTGATGCTCTGTTTGATTTCTTTTTGCTCGATGAACCTACAGAACGCGACGAGATTGAGGGGAAATGTACCTTTTCTATGGATGGAAAGGCTTTTGCTCGTGATGGTGCTGGCGGTGAATATCATCAATTAGAGGATGGCTCTATTGGTTATGTTAGTAGTGAAGGTCAATGTGGTCGTATAGCTGAAAGTGTAGATGATTTGATTCATTTATTAGTGTATAGCATTTGCTGGCATGATTATTGTGACTCTAGCCAATATACGGATAGATCAACACTCGAAGGCTACGCCAATGAGCGTCATGATGAAATTGCTTCTTATACAGAAATGGATGTATGGGAAACCGTTGTTAAGGCGCTAGGCATGAACTCTAAAGGGAATGTGGCTGCTGAATTACAAAAGTTCTATGATGCGGCACACCGAGAACCTCTGTACCAAGGCTTTTATCATGAAGAGGATGGTAGTATTACGCCTTATAAAAGTCTATTCTTTTAATATGTAAAATGGGAAAATAATCAGTAATAAAAGAGTATTTCAAGCGGTTTTGTGTTGTTATAGGAGAATCGTATGGCTATTGACGGAGTAAAGATCATAGATAGTGATGACGGTCATGATATTTATAATGCCATTGTTGAGCGGTACAAGGATGGCGTCAGTGTTGATACCATAATTTCTGAAATCTTAAGTGAAGAACAAAATTTTTGCATTGATGAGTTTTACACAGAGATTTATTGGACTGCTGTGGCTTATTCGTTGTGGAAGATAGGGCATCTAACAGATGACATTAAACAGAAAGCCTTAGATATAATCGCTCAGGGTCCTCATGAGTTTTGGCTAGAAATCGATGGTAAGGCCCCTGAACAGCGTCAAAAGGTATTAGATAAGTTAGCAGTACAGCTACAAAGTGAAAATCCAAAGCCGATTAAGGTTCGTAAATCTAAAACGAAGAGAGAACCTCATTTTAAGGTGGGCGACGTATTAGCTGTTAAGTTTGAAAACGAGTATGGTGCTATTTTTGTTTCAGAGGTGGATCAATCGCCGCGGAAAATCGAATATCATTTAGCCTGTACTCGGCTTTTACAAGAAGAAAAACCGACAATGGAGCAGTTTCTAAACAGCAAAATCGCATGCCGAAAAGATAATACAAATTTTGGTATCGATACAGACTGTTGGTTCAATCATAAGGACTTAGGCTTGTTACTGGATAATTTGGAAATTATCGGGACAGTTGAACTATATCCGTGTAAATTATGGACACTAGCACCAAGAAGAACGCTTGAGGATATCTATGAGGAGATTACAGACGAGCCAAGAATAGGTAGACTTCGCCTTATAGATACCTATGAATTGGTGAAAGCGGTTATTGAGAAATAATCATCGATAAATGCACTGATCTATGGCGTACATATCAATGTGCAAATATAAAATTGTTACTATAAAGGTGTAAATTTAATGGATACTGTAACTAAAAAATACATAGAGACCGTACAAGTCAGTGATATACCGTGGCATCGGTTAACGACCTCTTATGGACGGGGCACAGATTTTCCTAATCAATTTGATGTTTTATGGAAGATGAACAGTATTGAAGCTGTTGATGTGGCTGGTGAGGACATAGCGTTAAATATTGAGCATCAATCCACATTGTGGCATGCTACACCATTCGCCATGATTTTCTTGCTTCGTATTTTTAAGAAAGCCCAGGAAGAGAGCGCTCAGAATAAAGTAGCTCATTATTTAGCAGAACAATTGGTTGAGTTGTTTACTGTGATTGTTGAGTGCATTCGAGATGGTCTTTTACTGGAACATGCTGATCCTCTACCGTGTTTTGAGGATATGCTCAACGAAGAATACCTTTGGTCTGAAGAATACGATGAAGACGAAGATGTTCTTAGATATGAGGAAGAAGACGTATTTCCTGATGATTTATTCTTTAGCTTCTATTACTACTCACTACAAGTGCTTTTACTAGGTAAGCCATTATTAAATAAAGCTAATGAAGGAGAGGCTAATTTACTAGAATTACTGACAGAGATAGAGTACTAAATAAGCGATAGAGTACTATATATCTAAGGGGATTACAGATTATTACATATCTACTGAGATTATAGGATTAGGAGGTTATGGACTATGGGTTTGATTGCTAATTATAGCTGTTTAAGTGATACGAATTTAAAAGAGCTTAAAGCTATGGGCTCAGAAGAAGAGGAAATTCTTGAAAGCGTTGAAGAGTGGAATGACGATGATGAATTATTGCTCGATATCGACAAGATGTGGGATGTACTTCACTTTGTGCTAACTGGCGTAAGCACTGACCATAAGGACGATAAGAGCCCTCTTAGTCAAGCTGTGCTTGGTATAACAGCTGTTGAAGAACTATCGGATTACTTAGCGTATACCGAACACGATAAGTTAGCAGATATCGTGGCAGCTCTAGATCAATTTGATATTGAAAGTGCACTCGAATCTTTTGATATGAAAGCCTGCAAAGAAGCAGAATTGTATCCAAATATCTGGGACTATGAAGAAGAAGAGGAAGAAATCAAAGACGAAATTTTTCACGATTTTGAACAAATGAAACGCTTTTATAAACAAGTGCTAGAGGCAAACGGGCATGTGCTTGTATCGATTTGCTAAGGTCGTTAAAATTTGTTGGCTATGGATCTAGTTATAGCCAAACTGATTATGTGACTGGCGAAGAAGAGGAATTGTAACATGGCAGTGTTAACAGAAAAGCAAATTAAATATGGCTTTGACTACTATCATAAGGATGACGCACGGCCTAAATCTGTTGTAGAGGTCTCTGAATATGATGGCGAAGATAAATTAATTATTAATTGCACACAGTTAGATGAAGGGTATTCTGCTAAAGATAAGAAACGTATTTGGCTAGAGTGGTGTGATTTCCTAGTAAATAATCCAGATACTTTTACAGAGCTCATGTTTTGTACAAGAATGCCACAGGACTTATTTGATGCGGTGTGTGCCCAACGGAGACTTAAAAAATTACATATAAAATGGGGTGTCTATCCAGATATTTCAAAATTAGAGAAATTACAAGAACTAGAATATCTACACATTGGGTCCGGAAGAAGTGTATCGAGCTTAGAGCCTATTTCAAGATTAGTAAATTTAGTAGCTCTGTCAATTGAAAACTTTCAACAAATTGATGATTATGCGCCATTAGCGTATCTGAAGCACCTTGAAAGTCTTGCTCTAGAAGGTGATTTTGCGGCTCCTAAAATTCTTCAGGTGCAATCATTGAGATTTCTACGTCATATGAAACAGCTGCGATTCTTTAGCTTCTTGACAGCTAAAGTGATGGATACAGACTATTCTCCAATTTTAGAACTCCATAATCTAGAACATCTTACATTAAGATCTTGTAAAGAGGTTAAACAGCTGTATCCTCAGTTAGTTAAGTTGCCAAAACTAAAATACGGCACAGTTTTAGAACGACCAGAATTATATGAGAAATAGGGCTTGAGATATAAGTCATGAGCTATAACTTATAAGACATAAAAGGGAACAATCATAATGGATAAAGCGCGTAAAAAGGAATTATTAAAAGCTTATGCAGATAAGCAAAAGCAATCGTTTAAAGATAGTTTGCCTATGGAGGAAGAGTTGTTTTGGAATCTCTTTGACTATGTAGACGAGAAGTTAGAGGCAAATGACGGTTGCGACCATAGTCTGACTTTCACCAGAGAATTCTTGGAAAAACAAGAGGTAGATGTGGAAAGTGTACTAGACTGGATCGTTAACGAAGGTGGCGGCTGTGACTGCGAGGTTCTCTACAATGTGGAAGAACGTTTTGAGGAGTACGATTAATAGTATTTTCTATAGTTAACTCCTTCTATTTGCAGGTGTTACCATAAAGGTATATAGTAAAGGCATGTGATGTAATTATTCACATGCCTATTTTTCTTTATAAGGAGGACGCTATGCAACACGTTCAAACCCGCAGTACTACGTCCGCGTTAGTACTCACAGCCGTATTGATTGCCCTCGCAACACTGTTTACCATGTACACGAAAATTCCAGTACCTGGCATTCGCGGCTATTTCAATGTTGGAGATGTCGTTATTATGACATCAGCTCTATTATTAGGTCGAAAATACGGCGCCTATATTGGTGCTATCGGCCCGGCGCTAGCTGATTTATTCCTCGGCTACGCAGTCTTTGTACCAATCACCTTTGTGGTGAAAGGCATTGAAGGCTATCTTGTCGGTACTGTCTATAACAATAAGACAACTACCTCTGCCTTAGCGGCAACTATCCTAGGTGGTATTATCATCGTAGCTGGCTATTTTATCGCTGAATACTTCGTATTCGATCCAGGTGTAGCCATTGCTAGTATTTTGACGAATACCATTCAAGCCGTTATGAGCGTTATCGTCAGCATGATTCTCTACGCTATCTTGCGCAAACGCCTTGGGTAGTAAATTGATAGTCTCTAGAATTCAGACTATACTATCAGTACAAAAGAGCCAATTAACGTGTTCTAGGCGTTAGGCTCATCAAAAGGTAAGAAATTTAATAAACCTAACGTGTCTAAGTATTGCCGTACTTAGTCGCGTTAGGTTTATTTTTTTTACTTAATTTGTATTAATAGTATTTGTTGAATAAAAAATATGTTCAATATATAATGTAATATACATTGAGGGGTTCCGATGGAATCTCTCTCTTTTTATTGCAGTTCACTCTTTAATTCAGGATATTCCTTTCTTCAAAGACCGCTTTCACCGTAAACAGTGCATTCAGTACGCGTGGAAATCCCGCATAGGGGATGCAATGTGTGCAGACCTCTACGATTTGCTCTGGCGCAATACCGACGTTGAGTGCTGCGTTGGTATGTACTTTAAGCTGAGCCTCGCAACCGCCCAGCGTTAAAAGGGATGCGAGTGTAATCAGTTCCCGTTCCTTGAAATCCAAGTTGGGGCGTGTGTAGATGTCGCCGAACAGCTCGACCAATAAATCGGCTATGGCCGGTGAAATCTCTTGAATTGTGTTATACA
>OKRY01001797.1_pt1 | contig 17300 bp, 14 predicted proteins | sample 1601121 | NCBI WGS metagenome assembly OKRY01 (sample SAMEA3541546, study PRJEB24748) | human gut metagenome | biome: human gut; feature: human-associated habitat; material: faeces | place: China | collected 2012
CAAGGGGAACACAGGGAAGCCGAGACGGTCGCCGTCACGCTTCGACAGCTTGCCCTTGCCCTCGGGTTTGAGGAGCAGCGGCAGATGGGCGAAGCGCGGCATGGTGTCTTCCCAACCGAACGCTTTGTAGAGCAGCACATGGAGCGGAGCACTGGGCAGCCACTCCTCACCACGGATGACATGAGTGATTTCCATGAGATGGTCGTCGACGATGTTGGCCAAATGGTAGGTTGGCAGCTCGTCGGCACTCTTGTAGAGGACTTTGTCGTCGAGGATGTCGCTCTTGACACACACGTCGCCACGAATCATATCGTTGACATGAATCTCCTCACCGGGCTCCACCTTGAAGCGGACAGTGTACTGTGCGTCCTCGGCAAGGAGCTTGTCCACCTCCTCCTTGGGGAGCGTCAGGGAGTTGCGCATCTGCATGCGCGTGTGGGCGTCATACTGGAAGTTGCTCACCTCCTGGCGCTTCTTCTCCAGCTCCTCGGGCGTGTCAAAGGCGATATAAGCCTTGCCATTGTCCAGAAGCTGCTGCACATATTTCTTATAAATCTTCCGGCGCTCGCTCTGCCGGTAGGGACCATGGTCGCCACCAAAGGAGACGCCCTCGTCAAACTTGATGCCGAGCCATTTGAACGACTGCAATATATATTCCTCAGCACCAGGGACAAACCTGTGGCTGTCGGTATCCTCAATACGGAAGACGAGATCGCCGCCATGCTGACGGGCAAAGAGATAATTGTACAAAGCCGTGCGTACGCCGCCGATATGCAAAGGGCCAGTAGGGCTGGGCGCAAAGCGCACCCTCACTTTTCTTTCTGACATAACTCTATCTTATTAAACTTTTGCAAAATTAATACTTTTTTTCTGCTTTAACGGTTTTTTTTCGTATTTTCGCACCAAATATAAAACACATCCCATCAGACATGAGCATTTTCAGCAGAATCAACACCCATACAGAGCATTTCTGGCGCGACTTAGGCCTGTACATCGGCCTTGTCCTACTCACCACCCTCGTCATCGTGTGGTTCCTGCCACGCAACGAGGGTAAGCCCTTTGCCTACGAGGTCGGCGAGCCATGGCACTACGGTACCATCATCGCCCGCTACGACTTCCCTATCTACAAGACCGACGAGGCGCTGAAGAAGGAGAAGGACTCGCTGCTCAAGACGTTCCAACCCTACTACAACTATAGTCCCAACGTGGAGATAGCGCAGCTCACGGACCTCCGCAGCGACCTGGCCAAGAGCAAGGTGCCGCTGCCTTCGGGCTTCGCCGATATCATCATCGAGCGCCTCCACCGCTTCTACCAGTCGGGAATCATGGACACGCCCAACTACAACTCCCTGCACAGCGACACCACAGCTCAGGTGAGGGTCATCTTCGGCAAGGACGCCGAGAGCGTGAAGATAGGCTACCTCTACTCCACGATGTCGGCCTATGAGCAGCTGCTCAACGACGACCGCCTCGTCCAGGAGCGCCCGCTGCTGCAGAAACTCAACCTCAACAACTATATTGTTCCCAACATCATCTACGACCGTGCACGCACAGAGTCGGCCCGCAACGACCTCCTCTCCGGCATCTCACCGGCCAGCGGTATGGTCATGGCCGGACAGAAGGTCATTGAGCAGGGCGAGATGGTCGACGACTACAACTACCGCGTGCTCAACTCCATGGAGAAGGAGATGCAGCGGCGACAGACGGGTTCCAGACAGATTACCAACCACTTTATCGGTAACGCCATCTATGTCTTCATCCTCGTCGTTCTCTTCACCTTCTACCTGACGATGTTCCGCCGCGACTATCTCAGCAAGCCGCGATGCGTAGCCATGCTCTACACCTTCATCACCATCTTCCCCATAGCGGTATCGCTGATGATGGAGCATAACTACTTCAACTTCTCCGTCTATATTCTGCCCTTCGCCCTGGTACCTGTCTTCGTGCGTATCTTCCTCGACTCGCGCACGGCGTTTATGACCCATGTCACGATGGTGCTCATCTGCGCTGCGGCCTTGAGATACCAGTTTGACTTCATCGTCGTGCAGATTGTCGCTGGTCTCGTCTCCATCTACTCTCTGCGCGAGATGTCGGCAAGGTCGCAGGTCTTCGTCACCGCCGTCCTCGTCTTTTTCGCCACCTGTATCACCTTCTTCGCGCTGAAGCTCATGGAGAGTGGTGAGGATTTCAACCCCGACTTGAGCATGTACTACCACTTCCTCATCAACGGAGTGCTCATGCTCCTGGCCTACCCGCTGATGTTCATCGTGGAGAAGACCTTCGGCTTCGTCTCCGTCATCACGCTCATCGAGCTCTCGGATACCAACAAGGGCTTGCTCCGCAAACTCTCTGAGGTGGCGCCCGGCACCTTCCAGCACTCTATCACGGTGGGTAACCTGGCCTCGGAGATAGCCAACAAGATTGGCGCCAAGGCCACGCTGGTACGTACCGGTGCCCTCTACCACGACATCGGCAAGATGAAGAACCCGGCGTTCTTCACCGAGAACCAACAGGGCGGCATCAACCCACACGACAACCTCACCGAGAAGGAGAGTGCCAGAATCATCATCGCACATGTCACCGACGGCGTGAAGATAGCGGAAGAGAACAACCTGCCCGTCATCATCCGCGACTTCATTCTTACACACCACGGACACGGCATGTCGAAGTATTTCTACATCAAATATCAGAACGAGCACCCCAACGAGGTCGTGGACAAGTCTATCTTCACCTATCCCGGTCCAAATCCCTCCACGCGCGAGCAGGCTATTCTGATGATGGCCGACACCTGCGAGGCAGCCTCCCACTCCCTGAAGGAATATACCGAGGAGAGCATCTCCAACATGGTCAACAAACTCGTCGACCAGCAGGTGAAAGATGGCTTCTTCACTGAGTGCCGCATCACCTTCTACGACATCGCCGTGGCCAAGCAGGTGCTCATCGAGCGGTTGCGCGCCATCTACCATACGCGCATACAGTATCCCTCCCGACTGAAGAAATAACGCCGGGATGTCTCATCTATAAGAAGGCTATGGAACCAAAATTCATTCTTACCCTTGACGGATACGTGCGTATCGGCTATGTCAGGATGCACAAAGACTTGTTGCTGCCGGGCGACACCTGCATTGGCGGCGGTTTCTGGGAGGTGGACACCATCTCCCACAGACTGTTGCTGTCGGGGAAATCCTACGACTACGGCAAGCCGAAATGGACTTTTGTTACAGGGAAGCTCTTCGTGCCCGAAGCTTACCGGGGACTGATCATAACGTATGAGGGAGACAGTCCCATGGACGACACCAATGTCTCTGACATCTTTGATGTGGAATATTATCTTACCTGAGAAGAAGTCGACTTTTGAAGGTCAACTTTTTCTAAGGTAAAACAGATACCAATTGAAGAGCCGTATATGGTGAGTAGTTGCGAGACTATATAGAACGCTTTGGAGGTATAGTATACGAAAAGGGCGTTCAATACACAGGTTTCACTACTTCTACCCTCATGCCAAGAGCGCCAATAATCCTATAAAAGGCTCCGACACTGGGCGTGATGATACCATTCTCTATTTTAGAGATATACGATTTGGTCGTGTGAGTGCGTTTTGCAAGTTCGGCCTGAGTCACATTGGCCTCTTTCCGTGCATCGTGGAGTATCTGACCCGAGTAGAAAGAGTAAGCTCTCTCCTCTGCCCGTGCTCGCTCGGGAGTGCCCTCCTTTCCAAATTTCTTATCAAGAACTAAATCGTAATCAACGATTTTGTGATTGTTTGTCTGCATAGTATGCCTCCTTAATTTTAATTGCCTTTTCTATTTCTATATTTGGCGTTTTCTGAGTCTTCTTTTGGAAACCGTTGAAAAGAACCACAATCCTTCCTTCGTCGAAGATAAAGAATACACGGAATATATTGCTGTTGAATTCCGTCCTCAACTCATAGATGCCTTCCCTTATTAGTTTCACGAACTTCTTGGGCAATCGGTCTTGGGTCTTTAAGAGAAGTAATCCATACTGAATTTTCTCCTGCTCTTTGTCCGTCAGCGTTTCCATGAAAGCTTCAAAATAGCCACCATACGTAACTATCTTTCTTTCCATATCGCAAAGATAGGGAAAGTTTCAATATTAGACAACTTATCCTTATACTATTTCTTGGTAAAAGATGTTAAAACGTATCACGGTTTAGGTCATTCAATGACAAAGAGAGAATATATGCTAATACCCACGGACTCTACTTTTAGGAAAGTGGAATCCGTGGGTATTCTATGATATATACTATGATATGATTAGCAAGATTACATATCTAACTCAATGCTTGCACCGAAGACATCGTTTTTACGCGTGTAGTCGGCCTGATAATCATAGCCAGTATTGGCAGAGACGTTGTTGGTCTTCTTTGTCTGGTAGAAAGTATGGAAGTAGGCCACGTTGACACGCGTCTTCTTGCTGACATGAATCATGAAGCCACCGCCGAGGCTATGAGAGCTCGTCACAAACGACTTGTCATCCATATAGGCGTCGGTGATGCCATAGCTGGTGCGCTGGTAACCGGCCGAGACGGTGAGCCACTTCACGGGGTCGCCCTCTACGCCAAGGCTGTACTCGATTGTACCACGGTCAAGCTTGTCCTCCCGATGTTTGTAGGCTGTGGCCTGCTTGTCGAAATAATAGTGGAATCCGGCGTTGATACGAATCGGGTCTATCGGCGTATAGCCCACACCCACCGACAGGATACCGGGCAGGTCGGCAGCAATCTTACGACCGTCGGCATACTCGCCCGTAGCCTCCTCGATGCCAGCGTCAAATTTTGTCTTCAGAGCTGACATGGTCTGCGTCACCTTGGTATCCGTCAGGGTAGCGGTGGCAATCGTCTGCGCCTGCTCGGCCGTCATGCCGGCAGACTGAAGGTTGGAGACGAGGGCTGTGGCAAGGTTGCTGCTGAGGTTACCGATAGAGGGGAACTGGTTCACACCCTCGTTCTTCAGACGCATCTTTGTCTTGAACTCATAGCGAGCCGCGAAATTCCAACGACCCAGCTTATAGTTGATACCCAAGATAGGGGTGACGCCAAAGCCGTGCTGGTCGGTGTTCAGCTCGATGTCGGCGGCATTGGTCTTTGAAGGGTCCAGAACCTGGTAGAGCGGCATGTTGCCAACAGTGATATTCCGCACATAACCGTAGTAGTTGCAGGAAGCGTAGACGCCACGGGCACCAGCAAAGACGCCGAGGTTGTCGGTCAGCTTATAAGCCACACCGAGCTGCACACCATAGTAATACTGGCGGCCGCGCATGAAACTCGTCTCGCTGTAAGCACCCGTCTTACCAAAATATTTATCACTTGAGAAGCCATTGGCACCGAGTGCGGCAACAGCCGATGCCGGTAATCTAGAAGCCAGCGAGGCGTCAACAGTTTGTGCCAGGCCCGAGGCAGCCATTGCCGTCTCGGAGACGATCTTCTCGAAAGAGCCCAGGCCATCGTCGAAGATACACTTACCGCCGCCACCACCGACGCCGGCAGCAGCCTGGAAAGAGAACTTCTTCCAGTTGTAGGCCAACTGGAAAGACGGGAAGAAAGGCGCCAGGGCATGACCCTTGAAATGGCGGGTGTCAGTCGGGTTGTTCTTATTGTTGTTGAAGAGCGGATAATAGATGTTGTCGATATATCTCTTCTGTGTGATGAGCTGATAGTTGAAGGCCATGTGCCATCCGGGCGACATGAAGACGACACCGGCGGGATTGAAATAGACACCGTCGATAGCTATCACAGCATCACGGGAGAGAGAGCGGTCGAAAGCCACACTCATATTGGTGTTGGTATTGATACCGCCGGCATGGGCAGTAGTACTCGTGGCCAACACCATCGCGGCAGCGGCCAGCAGACGTGTAGCTTTGCACTTCGTGCTTGTAGCTTTTCCTGTCATTTTCGTTGAGAATATAAAGTAACTTTATTAAATTTTGGCCGCAAAGTTACTTAGATTGTTCTCTATTTCCACAATCTTGCCACGGAATTGTGATTGATTAACGAAAATACTTATCCTATATCAAGTCAGAGTAATAGAATTTTGGTGATAAATCAGACAAAATATTGGAGATAACAAACATTTTATGCCGCCTATACTACCCTCAGAAGGCTCAAAAAAACGGTGGCAACGACTACCTGTCCTGGCTCGGCATCTGGAAGCAACCAGCTCAGGATAAGCAAAAAAAGGCAGCGGTAATCCATATTACAGCTTCAGAATACTTACTTAAATAAAAAATCTCTGAGTTCTAAACTTTTGAGCATTAGGGTTATATAAGTTTTATATATTTACTATTCCAACTTACTTCGCCCTATAAGTTCAAAGGATGTTTAATAACTTTGTAATGAAAACTAATATAAAGAAATCCGTATTGACGGAGAAAACAAACCAATCAACATTTATAACTATATGAAAGGTATAATAGCTACTTGTGCTTTGCTTGCCTGTACAGGCGCTGCAATGGCACAGACTCCGAAACTCAATGCCAACAACATCGATGAGGTCATCAAAGCCATGACCCTCCAGGAGAAAATCGAGCTGTGCGTAGGTACCCACCGTGCTTCTGACACCAGTCAGGGCGGCAAATACGCCGATATCGTCGCTGGTGTTGCCGGTGCCACCATTGGCATCCCCCGTTTAGGGATTCCCTACACGCTCCTTGCCGACGGTCCTGCCGGACTGCGCATCAACCCTACGCGCCCGTATGACAGCAATACTTATTATTGCACCCACTTCCCGATAGGCACCTGCCTGTCCAGTTCATGGAATACCGACCTCGTGACAAGTGTCGGATCGGCCATCGGCGACGAGGTTCACCGCTATGGTGTCGACGTGCTCCTTGCCCCCGGTGTCTGCATCCATCGTAATCCGCTATGCGGTCGCAACTTCGAATACTATTCCGAGGACCCTGTACTCTCCGGAAATATCGCCGCGGCCTATATCAACGGTGTACAGAGCCAGGGTGTAGGAACCTCCATCAAGCACTTCGCCTTCAACAACCAGGAGACGCAGCGCCTCGGCAACGATGCCATCGTCAGCCAGCGCGCTGCAAGGGAAATCTATCTGAAGAACTTCGAGATAGCGATCAAGAAGGCCCAGCCCTGGACGGTGATGTCGTCTTACAACCTCGTCAACGGCAAGATGACAAGTGAGCGCCGCGACCTTCTCACCACTATCCTCCGCGATGAGTGGGGCTATAAAGGTATGGTGATGACAGACTGGGGCGGTGGCCGCGACCCTATCCGTCGCCCGCACCCTGGAAACGTAGGACTCTCTGCCTTCAATGGTATCCCTGACAGAGCCGCCAACATGTATGCCGGCAACGACCTCATCGAGCCAGGTGGCGAGGATGATATTGAAGATATTGAGAAGGCCGTGAAGAGTGGCAAGCTCGACATCAAATATATCGATGAAAACGTCAGACGCATACTCCAGTATATCGTTAAGACACCTCATTTCAAAGGCTATCAGTATAAGAACGACCCCGATCTCAAGGCCCACGCCCTCGTCACACGCAATGCTGCCGCCGAGGGTACTGTGCTTCTTGAGAATAAAGGAGTGCTGCCGCTGAGCCCGGACATCAAGACTGTGGCCCTCTATGGTGTGGCTGCTTACCGGCCTATCGCAGGCGGTACCGGTTCGGGCGACGTCAACCGCCGTTACACCGTATCACTCGTGGAGGGCATGCGCAATGCAGGATATACGGTCGACAACTCCATGATAGACACTTACACCAAACTGCTCAGCGATCATGATGCAGCAGTGGCTAAGATGAACATTCCTTGGTGGATGCCGAAGCCGCTGGCTTCAGAGGTTGTACCCTCCGATGAGAACATCCAGAAGGCAGCGCAGAATGATGACGTGGCTATCGTCACGCTCCAGCGTCTCTCCGGCGAGGGTAGCGACCGCACAGCTAAGGACTTCAACCTCAACGAGACCGAGCTGCAGCTGCTCAACAAGGTGACCGAGGCTTTCCACGCCCAGGGCAAGAAGGTCGTCGTCGTGCTGAACATCGGCGGCGTCATCGAGTCCGCTTCCTGGAAGAACATTCCCGATGCCATCCTGTTGCCTTGGCAGTGTGGCCAGGAGTTCGGAAACTCTGTAGCTGAGCTGCTCTCCGGCAAGCTCACCCCGTCGGGCAAGCTGCCGATGACATGGCCCATCGCCTATCAGGATGCCGCTTCTTCAAAGAACTTCCCTTCTGACGGTAAGGGCTCAGATATCATGGGCGATATGTCTAAGTGGAAAGATGTGAAGAACGTGGGCTACACCCTCTACGATGAGGATATCTACGTTGGCTACCGCTATTTCGATACTTTCGACAAGACCGTCTCCTACCCCTTCGGCTATGGTCTGAGCTATACGACCTTCAGCTATAATGATGTCAAAGCCGCCGACAATGGCAGCAACATCTCCGTCAGCGTCACCGTCACCAACACCGGCAAGCGTCCGGGTAAGGAAGTAGCCGAGGTCTATGTCACAGCGCCCAAGGGTGCCATCGAGAAGCCTGCACAAGAGCTGAAGGCCTTCGCCAAGACCCGCACCCTGCAGCCCGGCGAGAGCCAGACCCTGACGATGAACATTGACAAGGCCGACCTGGCTTCCTTCAATACCAAGCAGAGTGCATGGGTGGCCGATGGAGGCTCCTATACCTTCAAGGTAGGAGCGTCAAGCCGTGACATCAAGGGCACCGCCACCCTCAACATCAAGGGCAGCAAGCAGAAGGTCCACAACGTCCTCAAGCCCACGATGAAGCTCGACCTGCTCACTAAGAAATAAGACGTAAGAGAAATACTGCATATCCTGACAGCGCCATGACTTCATGGCGCTGTTTTTTGTATGTTCAGTTAGCAACCCATCCACGGCATTTACCGTGAATCATCATTCAGAATGGATGGAGCCTTCGACGGTAAGACTTTCAAATGCGATGATGCTCCCGACGTGGCCAAATTCCTTGACTATGGCAAGGACCACTATGCCACGGTGGCCGTATCTCCATGACAAACCTCGTCTTCCCCACAAAGCCATACAACAACCTCCGCTTCTACAGCGAGGGTGGCAACGCTACCTTCAAAAATGTGAAGGTGTACAAGTTGGGAATGTAATGAAAAAAAGTCCGGGAGGACAGAATTAAGAAGTCCGGAATTCTAAATTCTGACCTTCCGGACTTCTAAATTCTATCTTCCGGACTTCAAACTGTCTTCTTAGAAGAAATACGCTACTCCCACCTGCCAGGAGTTGGTGCGACCATTCTTCACCACAGCCTGGCTGGTCTTCTCAACAGTATTCCAAACTGTAGCATCGCCAGTCTTGCCACAGGCGATATTGTAGTTAGCCGTGAGCTGGAGGTGGCTCAGAAGCGTGACGCCAGCACCGACATTGACGCTCAGCGTCGACTTCTTCAGCTGGAAGGTGTTCTCATAGCTGCTTGTGCTATTCCACTTAAACTCCTTGTCGCCGACATTGAAGGCGAACTGCGGACCAGCAAAGAAGAAGATGTTGGCGGCATCGCCTAAACCCACACCATAGCGCACGTTAACAGGGATATCGATAGCCTGCTGCTTGATGGTCTTGGAACCATTATTGTCGTCGCTGACCTTTGTCGACTTCTGATCGTAGAGTGCCGACACATCGAAGCTAAGGCCTACGATAGGCACCGTGAGCTTCAAGGTAGGACCGATGAACCATCCGGCACGGTTGTCAGCATCCAAGACATCAGAGCTGACGCTCATCTTTGACACGTTAAGACCGCCCTTGACACCAAGCTTCACCTGGGCAGAGGCGGGGATAGTGGCCATTGTCATCAAGGCAAGGGCCACTGCGGTATAAATTCTCCTCATGATATTTTAATTACGGCTCATCATCTCTCTCTCCGACAAGCCCGTTATAATCCTAATGTCTCTGGCGGCGTACCGTCACACGAGCAGCACCGTCCGAAGCGGACGACGTCGTGGTGCGGGGCCCGCGGCGGCGCACCGTCTTGGTCTTTGTCGCACCCGTGCGGCGGCCGTTCTTACGCATGGCACGAAGCGCCTTCGGGTCGAGTTTAGCGATAGAGTCCAACGAGTCCTTGACAGCCGGGTCGCCCCAGATATTCTTCTCAAAAGCCTCTATCTCGTCGTCGATACGCTTCTGCTCCTTGGTGAGCTTCGTGGTATCGCCTCCGACAACCTGCGCCAGCGTCTTACCCAAGAGGTTGTTGGTTTTGTAAATCTTACCCTTGTAGGAGTTTGTCGTGAAATAGTCGTCAACGCTCATCGTAGCCGCGTTGTTGACATTACTCGTCATGATGAACTGCTTCGACAGGTAAGGAGCCAAGTCGCTGTAGCGCACCCAGAAAAGGGGATATTTGGTGACACCATCACCGAAGTCATCCTCGCGAAACATGACCGGGCACAGAGCCAGGACCTTGGTATGGAAGGTCGCCGTCGTCTGGTCGAAATAGCTGCTCTCCTTGATGAAATAAGCCTTGACCTCGGCCGAGGGGATGTCGCTGTCGTCGATATGCACACCGCGGTCGCTGCGCTCGTAGAAGATATGGTAGTCGTCGAGGAATTTCAACGGCTTGATTCTCAGCGACTCATCGAATCGCTCGCTGCCACTGTTGACATCGTAGCTGTAGGCGGCCACACCACCATGGTTGGGTCCTGCCATGACAAGCTTGAAGATGAGCGTGAAAAGACTCATCTGCGAGCCCAACGGCTCCGTAGGATAGTAGAGGGCGGCATTGGCATCGTCGGTGAGGTCTATCTCTCGGTAGACATCGCGGCGCCACACCACATCCTCATTCATCGTCTGCTCGGTAGGAAACGAAATCTGCGCCCGCAACGTCATGTTGTTGCGGTTCGACTTCTGCTGCTCCTGCTGTTGCTGCCGTCTGGCCTGCGGCTGAGCGTTGACACTTAACGTAGCGAACAATCCTATCGCCAATATGAATAATGTCCTTCTCATAAGAACTCTGATGCTTTGTTGTTGATTAATCTGCTTATCTCACCTTCACCTCCATGGCTCCCGGCAGTGTGCGGCTGATACCGTCGGGGCCTACGGCATGAATCTCCGTGATATAGAACCTTCGTCCGCGCGAGAGATGTCGGAACTGCTCACGCATGCGGTCGGTGAACGAGGCGCCCTGAGAGGCCATCTGCACGGCATTGCCCATGTTGTCGTAGAAGACAGCTGAGAAGCCGGTGACCCGGAACTGAATGTCTAAGATGCCGTCGTCGATGGCGGCGCTGAGGTGGTCGGCGCCCATGAGTCCGGCCTTGCTGAGGTTGCCACCTTTATAGCGGTCGGAGCCCAAGGCGATATACGCTGTCGGGTCGGGGAGTTTCCTAACCTTGAAGACGAAGGGTGGGAACGACCGCATCATCTTGCCGTCGCGGGCTGAGACGCGGAAGGTCACATCCTGGCCCACGGCGGAGGGCACAGCGACATAATGTCCGGCTCCCTTGGCGATGAGCCGTCCGCCCGTCATCGAGAGCGTGACGCCATTCTGTGGCACGCCAGGGACGCTGACGCTGATGGGGTTGTTATATCCTGCATAGAGGACGTTCATAAGCTCGGCGGCAACAGTAGCGCCACCGGGCACGGGGATGACATTGTATTTCTGCAGGAAGTTGCGGCGCAGGACGTCGCCACGGGCATTGCGCATGAGGATGTAGCCGCCAAACTGGTGCTCGCCCACCCCACCGGCTGTAAAACTGTACTGCCCATTGCGGGTAGCGACGCGGGAGCCGTTGACATAGATCTCCGGCTGCTGCGTGGTATCGACAGCGGCCATGACGATGTTGGCCATGAAGCGCTCACCGGGGTAGAGGGTCGTCTTCTCAGGCACGACAAAAGCCTGCAACTTGTTCACGCGGATGTCCTTCAGGTCGATGTTGGAGACCAAGGTGTGGAGAACCTCGCCCTCGGCATAGCGCACGTCGTTCTGAAGTTTGGAGAGCAGGGTGACGGCGGCAGCAACCGGCATGTCCTCAAACATGTATTCTTGCCAGTTCTTACCGAGGTTGTTCTTGCCGCGTGGCACCTTTGTGGAGAGGTTGCTCTCGATGATGGCGCGCTGGCGCGGGTCGGTGACATAAGCCAAGATACGGTTGCGGTAGCTGTTGATGGCATTATAGAGCTTCTTGCCTTTTCCTGTGAAAGGAGCGAGCATGACGGTGCCGGCAGCGTCGATATTGTCGGTGTTGTCGATATTGTGGAGGTCGCCGTCAGGGCCGTCAGCCTCTTTGACGATGGCCACCTTCAGCGCCTCGGCAAAGTTGTAGAGGGAGTCGCTCATGTCCTTCACCTCCGTGGCTCTCTCAAACCATTGGCGCACCTTCTCGGGGTTCGACGCCATCTGGTCTTTGAAACTGCCATAGATTTCCTCGTTGGCCTTCGACGCGTTGCCGGTGGTGCGGTCCAGGCTCTCCTGCACGACAGCAAAGCCATGGAGCACTTCCGTAGACACGTTAAGGGCCAGCATCGCCAGAAGAACGATATACATGAGGTTGATCATCTTCTGACGCGGCGAGACCGGTCGTTTCTTGATAGCCATTTATTCGTTACTGTTTATAGAAGACCCAGGAGCGGCAGCGCGCATGTTAACGGTCATGGCCTCTATCATGCGGGCGTAAATCTTGTTCAGCTGGTCTATCTGCTCAGCCATCTTGCGGGTCTGGGCATTGATTTCATCGATTGTACCTATCTGCTTGCTGGCACCCTTGAGCTGCATCTCATAAATCTTGCTGATGCCCGTGAGGGTGCGGTTGAGATTCTCCATCTCCTCACTGTCGCGGGTGAGTCGAGAGCTCTGGTCGTTGACTTTCTTCAGCGTCTCCACCAGGGTCTTCAACTCTTCCACATAGTCGCCCTGAGCCTGGTTCATGGCCTCGGCCTCCTCCTTCGACATCTGCGGCACATAAGCGGGCTGAGGAGCCACAGTTGCAGAGGACTGGGTGGTAGAGGACTGAGCAGAGGCTGTCTGAGCTGAAGACTCGGCTGAAGCTGAAGCAGACTGAGCAGAGGGCTGAACAGAAGGCTGGGCAGGCTGAGCAGCGGGCTGGGCAGAAGCGTAAGCGGCAAAGACCGGCACCGTATAGCCTGTCTGATTGGCAAGCGTCTGACCGGCTGGAGCATGACCGGCAGGAGCTGCTTCAGCGGCCTGATGCTGTGCGGCAGCCTCTTCGTTAGAAGTATAGTTCACCTGCCCGGTCTCAAGAAACTCCTCGGTGAGACGCGTAGGCATCACACGACCGTCGGCAGTCTTGTCAAACGGACGGTCGAAGGCCGAGATGAAGAATACGAAGACCTCGGTGCCCATACCGATGAAGAGCATGATATTGGCACCCGGGAGATGGGTCAATTTAAACAGCGCTCCAAGGATGACGATGGACGCACCCCAACTGTAAGCATAATTGAGGAAAGTCTGGCCTGCCACGGTATCCATCCATTTCTGCAGGCGGTAGACGAGATTATATTTACTGTATGCTGTCATAATAGTTTATCTTTTCTTCTGTTTGCCTGTTGTGCTGTTGGCCAGCGACCTGACGCATCGGAAGCCGATATAGCTTCTGGGCTGGTTCTGATATTCCCATGAGCGCCATGCCGAGCGGATGAAGCTCTCCGGATCTTTCCACGAGCCACCTCTCACGCTCTTCTTCTTCAACCGGTAAGGGTCGGCGGCATCGGCGTTGTAGCTCAGCTGCGGGTTGAGGTCGTTCATGGCGTCAACACCGGCCTCGGTATACACCGTGCTCGTCCATTCCGCCACATTTCCGGCCATATCGTAGAGGCCATTGCTGTTGGCCGAATAGCTGCCCACCTTAGCCGTTATCAGATTGCCGTCCTTGGTATAGTTACCTCTGTCGGGTTTGAAATTGGCGTAGAAGCAGCCATTGCCATTGGCGACATCCTTGTTATTCCACGGAAACTCCGTCTGGTCCTTGCCACGGGCGGCATACTCCCATTCGGCCTCTGTCGGCAGACGATAGCGCTGCACATAGCGGGCCTCCGGACCAAGACCTCTGAGCAGGTAGTCGGTGCGCCAAGCGCAGAAGGCATTGGCCTGCTCCCAGGTCACACCGACAACGGGATAGTCGTTGTAAGCGGGGTTGGAGAAATAATTGCGCAGGTAGACTTCATTGTCTGAATTGCGGAAGTCGTTGACCCAGCAAGTCGTGTCGGGATAGATGTTGACGATATACGTATTGAGGAAGTCCCACGGCCCTGACAGCGGCCGGTTGATGGTCTGGCGCACGATATTGCCCTCGTCGTCGACATAGGCCGTATCCTTGCTGATCATCACCACGGCGTTAGGGTCTATGACGTCATCGGTGTTCAGATCACGCTCTGAGGGGTTGAGACGGTTGCGGCGCAGCGCGGCAGCCGTATAGTCGTAGACCTCATAGCGGTAGTTCATCTGCTTATAGTCTAAGAGCTTCTCGCCCGTGACAGGGTTGGTGACATAGAGGCTCTCGATGGCCCGCTGCTCATCCTCATTGGGCTTGCGCGGCAACCGCTTCTTCCAGTTGATATGCGGAGTCACAGGGTCGCCATTCTTATCCTCGGTAATCATATAGGTCTCGTCGCCACCATAGGAGGGGTCGGCAAGGCGCGTGCGGAGGATGGAGTCGCGCACCCACATCACAAACTGCTTGTACTGGGAATTGGTGATCTCGGTCTGGTCCATCCAGAAACCGTCGACGGAGATGTCCTTGACGGGCGTCTTCTTGCCCCAGAGGCTGTCGGTCTTGCTGTCGCCCATCTTTAGGTAGCCACGGTTGACACGTACCATACCATAAGGCGTCGGCTCGTTGAAAGCACGACCGCCGACACCGACGACCTCACCGCCTCGACCCGACATGGAGGCTGTCTTGGCGCTGAAGCAGCCCGAGAGAGAAAGTGCTACGAGAAGCACTGCGAACGATGAAAATATTTTGCGCATCTATATATAGCTGTTTTTATTTCTTGGAATGTCCGTCTATAGGATTCTGACACTCTTATGCTTGTTTCTACCCTTTTTCACTAAGTTGATGTCATGCTGGTAGCCGATGAAGAGCTCATGGCTGCCATTGCCGGGGTTGATGGCGGAAGTGTATATCTCATAGCTGTAGCCCAAGACTACGCCATGGAAGCTGCCGCCAACCATGACTGTCGCCGAGATGGTGGGGCTGTAGCCGGCTCCGACGTACAGCATCCGCGAACCATGGGTATAGACCAGTCGCCCGGTGATGTCGCCTCTCCAGCTCACACCGTCGGTGCGGACGAGAAAGGATGGCTTCACACATAAAAACGGATTTCTAAAAGGGATATTGCCTCCACCGGTCAAATAATACGTGCGGTCTATCTTCAACTCGTTGTTATCGCCCAAGGTGACCAGAGGAGCCGTGAGATGTTGCACCGAGAAACCGGCATACCAATACTTCTGACTATAGTAAATTCCTAAAGCTAAATCAAAGGTGTTTCCCGAGAGCGATGAGGTGCTCAAAGCCGGGTCGTTGGACTCCTCGACATCGACCTTGCTGCCGTCGAAATCCTCGCTGATGAAACCGGCCTGCAAGCCAACCGCCATCTTCCCGCCTAACAGCTTGAAGCGATAGGCATATTGCGCGCCAAGCATGGTATGCGTGAAGAGACCGATCTTGTCGTTCATAAACCGAAGGCCTACGCCATGATACGATTTCATGAAATAGAAAGGCATGTCGGCCGATGCATAAGCCGTCTGTGGATTATGTTCAAAGCCGGCCATATCGAGCGCATAGGCAGCCACGACATTCAACTTAGTATCCTTGCCCGCAGAGGCAGGATTGAACGACGTCTCCATGTCATAATAATGACTGAAAGACGGATCGTATTGCGCATGGACCTTAACAGCCGAGCACATCAGGATAATGACGAGGATATATATTCTGCTTCTAAACACGATATGATAACGCAGAAAAGAGATAAATATTGTATAATTAACCGCTCCAAAGAGAAATAAAAATAATGGCTGCGCTACCTTGCACAGCCATTATTCAACCTTTGTGGACTAATATTCATCCTCATTCCAAAGGAAGTCTTCCTTGGAAGGATAATCGGGCCACAAATCTTCTATACTTTCATAAACATCGCCCTCATCCTCTATCTCCTCAAGGTTCTGAACAACCTCATCAGGAGCACCAGAACGAACGGCATAATCTATCAACTCATCTTTAGTAGCTGGCCAAGGAGCATCTTCAAGCTTGGAGGCCAATTCAAGAGTCCAATACATAGTCTATAGCATTAAAAGGTTACTATTCTGTCATTAACTTTTACTTGTATTATCGAATATACAAAATGTGGCGCAAAAATAAACAAATAAATTTAATTTGCAACATTTTACCTCAGATATTTACAAAATAAAAGGATAATATTTGCTAAATGACTAAAGAAGTATTACTTTATAACTGATCTTATACATATTTCTTACGCAAAAGGCTACTCCACAGTCGAAAACATCAAAACTCACTGTCACGGCTTCGTCTTTACACAGCGATGTCCACTGATGGCAATTATCGCCACAACAATGAATACCCTCCACAACGTAGACACGCTCTATCTCATCATGCTTCCCAACAAACTCCGACAACCGACGATAGAACTTATTCAAACGCCGCTTCGTATTGGAGCTATAAGCAAAAGCCGTCTTTGGACTGACAAACTCAATCTTTGAGTTGTCAACGATATCCGTCAGCATTGCATCCTCAGCATCATCACCAATCCTCCTGACGACCTCAGTGATAAAGTCGAAGGCAAAAGGCGACTGCACACCAAAGCCATGAGAGCGAGGTGCCCTCATAATAGAAGCCAGAAATCGACGAAAACTATAAACGACATTATCACAGTTCATCTTAAAATCACATTTAATATAATCCTATACACTATACATTATCCATTACACACTATACATTACTCATTGTACATTAAAAAAGCCTCGGGAATCTAATGACTCTCGAGACTTCATTTAAAAGGAGGCGGCTACCTACTCTCCCGCATTGCATTGCAGTACCATCGGCGCAAGCGGGCTTAACTTCTCTGTTCGGAATGGGAAGAGGTGGGACCCCGCCGCAATAACCACCTGAAATAGGGTGACATATCGGCAAGCAAAACTGTCCTGTTCGCTGCCTTATAAGGCAGCGCACCTAACACAGTTGAAAGCATGTGCCCTGATAAGAAAGCTATCGGGCAATTAGTAGCGCTCGGCTTTGACGTCACCGTCTTTACACCTGCGCCCTATCAACGTCGTCGTCTGCGACGACCCTCTATGGAGTTCTCATCTCGCGGTGG
>OKRY01001811.1_pt1 | contig 17244 bp, 14 predicted proteins | sample 1601121 | NCBI WGS metagenome assembly OKRY01 (sample SAMEA3541546, study PRJEB24748) | human gut metagenome | biome: human gut; feature: human-associated habitat; material: faeces | place: China | collected 2012
ATGCGGTAACGGAGGGCTATTTGCTTTTTGTAAGGCAAATAAGCGCCACAAGTGCTTCAAAGGAATGCATAGAAAAAGCCCGTATTAACGGGCTTTTTTTAGTTCCTAATATATATACATTCTCCAATATATCAAGAAACTCCTCTTTGTAATTTCTCCAGTTTTTATGGATAATTAAACTATACTTGATATATGCACCGCAAGTAGTAAGGGTGATTTAGTATATGTCTCTAACTAGTTTGTAGTTTAGGAGGTGGCATATGGACTCTTTAACTATTATATGGGTTATTGTTTGTGCCTATTTATTACTGAATTTATTGGTCGGCGTGTATTGTCATATTCGTGTAAAAGATAGTACTGACTATCTACTCGCAGGTCGTCGTATTGGGGTTCTTATGACGGCAGGCACGTTAGCAGCTACAGAGATCGGTGGTGGGAGTACCGTTGGTGTAGCCGCAAAAGCATATGGTTCTTGGGGTTTATCTGCAGGTTGGTACGTAGTCTCTGCAGGGATTGGGGTTATTCTCGTTGCGTTCATCGCACCTCTGTTACGACGTGCCATGGCAACGACCGTACCGGAGATCATCGGTCGTCGCTTTGGTGGCTCTAGCCATCTTATAACGTCTATTCTCTCTATGCTCGCAACAATTACCTTAGCAGGTGTACAAATTACTGCAACAGCAACCATTATTAGCGTTCTTACCGGGCTTTCAACAGAGCTGGCTATCCTTATCTGCGGCGCGGTACTCGTGATTTATACCATGTCCGGCGGTATGTGGAGCGTAACGATGACAGACGTTATCCATTTCTTCGTTCTCGTTGGGGGCTTTACCCTCGCTGTGCCATTTGTATTGCACAATGTGGGCGGCTGGGAAACAGTAGTGTCTAAATTACCACCTGAACAGCTGGGCTTCACAAAGGTTGGTTGGAAAACCATCATCGGCCTTATTATCATGTACTTCATGACCTTCTCCACCGGCCAAGAGTCCGTACAACGGTACTTCGCCGCGAAGGACGAAAAAACAGCCGTTCTCGGTTCCATCATTTGTGGTATTATCATGGCTCTATTCGCCTTCGTTCCTGCCGTATTAGGCCTCGTAGCATTGGCTGAATTCCCGAACATTGAAGCCAATAATGCAGTGGCAACAGTAGCACTTAACCTCATGCCTCCGATTATGGCAGGCTTCGTTATGGCCGCTGTCGTATCAGCGACGCTTTCATCAGGCGCAGGCGATCTCTTAGGCGCCGCAACTGTATTTACCAAGGATATTGTGGAACATCATTTTGGTAAAAGCCTCACTGATGCTCAGCTCACAAGATATAGCCGTCTATGCGTGCTATTCCTCGGCATTATCGCCATCGTTATCTCTCTCGTAAGCAAAGCCATCATTCCAATGCTCGTATTTGCTTTCACCATGAGATCCGCGGGCCCATTCGCTGCCTTCCTACTAGGCCTCACTTGGAAAAATGCAACAGCTGGCGCTGGCATTTGGTCCATCGTGCTCGGCTCTATCGCAGGCGTATACTGGGAATTCGTGGGCAATCCATATGGCATTATGTCCATCATCTTTGGTTCCATCGTCAGCCTCATAGTCTTTATAGCTGTCGTATGTATTGAAAGAGCCATGGGTAAACCACCGGCTCCACCGGCTATACCAAATGATTTAAAAGAATAACTTAAAAGAATAATGTAAGAGAACGTTCTAAAAGAGTTCTCTAAGAAAAAACTCCTATCGGTTACACCAATAGGAGTTTTTCTTATTTTATAACGATATCCTTAAATTATGTGCCATACACACATTCATCACAATTTGACGATATATCATAACCTTACTATAATATAGATAGATAGTCAGACGAGTAGTGACGTCAGGCTCATCTCACAAACTTAATAATATGTAGAAATGGCCTTTTCGTTTTATCTAATTTCCGAAGAAACGAAGGGCTATTTTGCTATTTCTAGACAAATAAGCGCCACAAGTGCTCCAAAGGATATCATGACTGATAAAATCCCAAGGATAATCATAATGATTTTATAACCACTCATAAGCAACCCTCCCTTCAAAACGAAGAGAGGCCCAACCTCGTCCAACTATCCTAATTCTATTATAGAACGAACTAATATACGATACAATAAGGAACGAATAATAGCAATATTTAGATAAATGTAGCAAAGACCGCACCAAAAGGTACGGTCTTTTTCTTATTTCTTTACTCTTTTATTACTAGCATGTCTTAATTGCTTGGTATTTCCGAAGTCTAAGTATTCCATTATATTACGTAGTTCAATATGGCTATACTTATTGTTACCATCTTCATAGGCAAGCGAAATATAGTATTCATATTTATCATCTGTTATCAGATGGAAAATACGAGATTTCTTACCTGGATTATATTGCTCCAAAAGATAAGAAGGAACACCATTATTCCATATTAAGGCTGCTTGAAGAGGTATATCTTTTACTAATATTGGATTCTTTTTATAAAAAAAGTGTTTTAAAACAGTCTGAGTATACAACTGTATAGGCACCGCTTTATCTGCTAAGGCACTACGTGCAACAACGAGTTTCATACTATCTCCAACATACACTCGACCTTGAAAGTTATCACTTTTTTCTTCCCTATCTAACATCATACCCTTAGGTAGTCGATAGGTTAGATTATCCCACGTAATAGTATCACTAGTTTTATCTAGATTATCTAGTGTCTGCATAGAAGGAATTACAAAATTAGCCATTGTAGATTCTAAATTTTTTGTAATGGGCTGATTCTTATTACCTAGGATTGCCATATACATCTGATTTGGGTATTGATCAAAAGTAACAGCTGCATACATTACAGGTAGATTCCCATTCGAATATTTCTCTCTTATTCCCCAATAGCCTTTACTAATACCCAGATACTTAAATTCCCCTTTACGTTGATCATTTCTATTAAATCCTGAATCTTCAACTTGTTCATTAGCACCTACTAGACCAGCAATAACATTGTGTTCAAAAACATACGAGCCTTTACCCTTTTTATTTAAGTCCTCAAAATAACTTTCTACCACGGAAATAGGCAATGTCACTTTAGCCTTATAGTCACCTTCGTGCAATAAAATTACAGTAGATTCATGAGTAATTAAATCCAAATACTTCGCATAGGCTTTTTTTAATTGCTCTGCCTTCTCTGCAGTACCTTTTTTCTTAAGAACCTCTCCATCAATCCGCTTATTATAATCTTCCATTTTCTTAATGTGGTCAGCAGTAGTAATATTGCGAGTCTTATCGTAACGATAGTTCTGATATGCATTATCTGGAATACTAGCATCAGCCCCTGGTACAGGCGGTTGTCCTTCAGGAACAGTATACTGTGCCGCATCAATAGGCATGGTGAAAGCTACTGCCACAGCTAAGCTCAACAAAGTACTTTTTAGTTTCATACAACACCTCTCAAACAATAATAGACACGTTCTCTCATTAGTATAAGTATACTATATCCTTGAGAACGTGCCTATTATTGAGCCTTTTATAGTTCATATATTCTATTATTGCTGTATTATATTTGCTTCTAATATCAGTTTAATTCCAATATGAACAACGAAGCACTATTTAGAATTAGTGAATAAGCAAAATCGCAATTGTACTTGTAATGAATGTAACGATTACAGGTACGCTTGTACGTTTTACAAGGTCGAAACTGGAAATGTTTGCGATACCTGCTACGGCAATCATAACAGCACTGATTGGGCTAAGTAGACGGCCTACGCTAGCTGCATTTTGCATACCAAGAAGGATAGTTGTTGCATTACCGCCTAGATCAGCTGCAAAGTTAGGAACAAGTGGCGCAAATGCGAACATAGATGCAACACCAGAGCCCATTACGATACTTAAGCCTGTAATAATTGTAGATACGATAACGCCTACTACGTCAGCGGAGATGGCAAGGCTTTGAATAGAGGCAACGAATTCTTTTACGATTCCCAAGGAAGTCAAACCGAAGGCGAATGTTTCACCAGCAACGATCAATGTTACGGTGTTGGCAAATTGGTCGCCCATGCCTTTGAAGAAGGTTTGGATGCTAGCCGCCATTTTGCGGAAGTCACGATGACGAATGAGTTCACAACCCATAGCGATGAACAAGCTAAGGAACATTGCAAGGTTTACGTTCATCTTAACACCTTGAATACCATAGTCACTGAAACCAAGGATGAAGATCAATGGCAATAATGGCAAGAAAATATAGGGTAATGGACCAACTTCAAGCTCGTCCGTTTTATGAGCTTCTACGTATTCTGTAGGGATGTGACCAGATTTTTTATCCAAGTATTTTTGCCATACGAAATGAGCAATAGCCGCCATCAAACCACAGATAATATATACTTTCAACTGATATCCAACAAAGTATTCATGAACAGGCATGTTTACAGTTTTAGATACGAGTAATGTAGTAGCAGATGCAGGACCGATATCAAGCAAATGGCCTGTAGCAACAGCTGCAGCCGCACCTACAGGACTAACGCCTAAGCGCACAAGGATTGGGAAGATTGTCACCATCATGAGCATCGCAAGGCCAGATGCACTTGGGATTACTAGGGACATGAACATATTTAGAATAAATGTAAGCGCCATTACTAGGTACGCAGATTTCATTTTACCAAGCGGTTTAATAGCCGTTACAACGAGGCGAGAGCTAGCACCGATGTGGTCCATGTACTTCGCAAAACCAGTACAAGTCATGATCATGAGACCAAGGTTTGCCGCATCTTTAGCAGTTGTAATATTAATGAATTCAAAAGCATCAAAGAAAAGAACCCCTGTGGCCTTCTTCGCTTCTACGAAAGATGTCGTATAGCCTAACAAATAAGCTGCGAACATCATAATAAGACCGCCTAACAACAATACGGTTTGCGCTTTAAACTTCTTAATAACCAGCGTTCCCGTTATGGCAATGACTAATAAACAAACTAACAAATTCATACATGTTCCCTCCATTCACAACACAATACTTAGAAGTTTTCCTTTGCCTGTTTGAAATCTTCTTTGATTTTCTCTAATAAGCCTGGTGTTTCAAGGATTTCTTCAACAGATAAAGCAATTCCCTTCGCGCCATACATGATAGCGTCCTCAGCGAGCTGGCTTTTACCATTGTCTAACCATTCCTGAGAATGACTAGTCACGCCTTTGCCTACGAATTTCACGCGCAAGCAAGCGCCTGGCACGCGGAACGTAACGCTAGAGAAATCGGTGGATCCCGTTACCTTGCGAGGCTCGGAAATCTCTGGGGCCCCTACTTTTTCTGCATTTTTTAAAAGTATATCGTTCAAGGTTTGTACATTGACTTTGTTGTCATACGCCTTAACCTCTTCCCATTCCATGGTAGCGCCTACCTGTAAAGCCGCACCTTGAGCTACATTTTTCACGCGCTCCACAATCTCGTCGAGACGAATGCGACTAGAGGAACGAATATACCATTGAGTACACGCATAATCTGGAACGATATTCGCTGCCTTTCCGCCGTCAGTGATGATACCGTGCATACGAACCTCAGTTGGTACATGCTCGCGCAAGTACTCCATGCCGTTAAAGAACAACAATACTGCATCTAAGGCACTGATGCCCTTCTCAGGAGCAATCGCCGCATGAGCAGACTTGCCGTGGAACTTGATATTAACGAGGTTCAATGCCAAAGACTTACCATCTACCGTCGTCGTATCGCTGCCGTGCATCATGAAAGCAAGGTCTAAATCGTCAAACACGCCTTCACGAGCCATAACGAGCTTGCCGCTTGCTGTTTCCTCTGCAGGCGTACCATATACAACTAACGTGCAAGGTACTTGTAACGTACGTTTTAAAGCAATCGCCGCCGTACAGATGGAGGGACCTTGTAGATTATGGCCACACGCATGCCCCAAGCCTTCAAGGGCATCGTACTCGCATAGTAATCCGATTTTAGGACCGCCACCGTTGACGTGGTACACCGCTCTAAAGGCAGTCTTAAGACCACTCACCTCGCGGTCTACGGTGAAACCTTCCTTCTCCAGCAAATTCGTCAACAACTCATGGGCTTGAAACTCTTCGTTCCCAAGCTCAGGATGATCGAAAATGAAATCATTCAACTCCTTCATGGGCTGTCTTAATGATTCGATTTCTTGTAAAAGCTGACTCATTTCTACCTCCAACATACACACTATAAAAACATAAATTTATATACCTACCAATACAAGCCTTATGAAACCTGTATGTAATAACCTGTTTTTATTTATCTATCTTTCTATTTATTTGTCTATTAATGTATCAATAATTGTTCCGTATAATGGAACGCTATTCCATTTAATAGGTAAAAAATAAATTTATACGGTCGCTCCCATTTGTTTGGAAATAGTTTGACCTAATGACATCATGACAGATAGATACTCTTTAACTCGCTCTTCCGTGTAGTCCCCTATAGGACCAGAGATGGTCATCACCGCCTCTAGCTTATTGCCAAAGGAGAAGATAGGAACTGCAATTGATGCCGCATCAGGGACTCGATTGCCGCGAGTCACCACATACCCATCATGACGAATTTGGGCGCTTTCACCAGCACTCATATCAGTATCATTGAAGTCCCCTAGATAGGCACCGAAAATCTTGCCTGCAGCCCCTTTAAAGATAGGGTACACCGTGCCAATCTTGATATCATGACGCAACGGCTTATCCGCCGCAACGCGCTCGATACAGATGCGATAATCGCCTTGCGCCAAGAACAAATTCACGGACTGTTGCAACTGATCGCGGATAGCCACCATATACGGCTGCGCAATGGCACGCACATCCAAAGACGTAAGAAAGGACTTTGCCATTGGCAAAACACCCCAAGACAACTGATACTTCTTGACTTCGTTGAACTCAATCCAATGATGGGCCTCAAAGGTCTTGAGCAACCGATGAACCGTCGTCTTCGGCAACGTCGTCGCATTCGCCAACTCAGTCACACCAAGCGGTCCTGCCTCTAACAACTTGAGTATCTCAATACCACGCTCTATTGATTGAACCATATTCATATCCACAGAAACGCACTAGCACAATGTGGGCTAATACATTTCACTATTCTATTAAAACTAATAACAATATACGTAATATGTTTGATTACACATAATACCTCTGAAGAGTATATAGTGCAATTAACTCATTATCAATATAACAATAACACATTCATGAAAAACTTAAAAATAACTAAGATGCATAGGTAACGCTAATGCTCCAATACATATCTACGATATGTATTGGAGCTACCTTCAAGCAAAAATAGGAAATAATATGCATAGCATATATATTGAATATTAATTCTAAGTATGCTTTAATGAAATTAAATACTATTCGTTTATGACAACTTAATATGAACTCTCTATTTGAGACATTTGCTATATTTGCGCTACAAGATAGGTCTTTACTACCATGTTTATATAAATACAAAACACATCTGGTAGTTTTCATTACGTATAGGAGTGTAGATCTATGAGTAAGGAGAAATTAGAGTTTGTAGAACAAGTTGATACAAACACAGATAATGAGTACTCAAGAGAGCCTGTGCCATTAGCGGCAAGAAAATCTTGTTTTTCTCTTACAATCGTTTGGACCGGATTTGTTTTTCTTGTAACTAGTATGATGGCTGGCGGTGGGTTAGCTGCAGGCCTTACCTTCAATGAATTATTATTAGCCATGGTTCTAGGGAATATTTTCTTATGTGTTATCGCAGGATTAGTGAGTGTAATTGCCTATAAAACAGGACTTACCTTTGCACTTTTGACAAGATATAGCTTTGGTCAAGAAGGATCAAGAATTGCGTCACTCTTTGTGCCTATAGTCAATCTAGGTTGGTACACTATTCAAGCGGCTTTATATGGACATTTTATTGCTCAAGTATTCAACCTTTCCTACATAGGCGAAGTCATTGCTATGATGCTCAGTGCTGTTATCATGGGTATCTTTGCAATTCTAGGTATTAAATCACTTGCAGTATTTGGCTATATCGCAATTCCAGCTATCGTATTTCTTTCACTAGGTACAGCTACTCGCTCTGTTCTAACTATCGGCGGATGGCAAGAATTGTTTAACCATATACCATTACAACCTATTGATTTACTTACTGGTATCACTATTGTTATTGGTACATGGATTCTTTCTACAGCCACATGTATCGCTGATATTATGCGCTATGGTAAAAGTAAAAAAGATGTTATTACAGCTAGTACAATTGGCTTATTAGGTGGCAATACCTTAATGATTAGTTGTGGTGCCATTGCAGGCATAGCTATGCATGATGGCGACTTAATTACAGTATTATTAAGCTTTGGTCTTGTATTCCCAAGCTTATTATTGTTGACAACTAATATCTTTACAACAAATGGTGCAAACCTGTATTCCACATCACTAAACCTAGCAAACTCTTTCAAATTAAATAGAAATATTATGCTAGCTGTACTAATTGCCATCTCTGCATTGGCAACCATTACACAACCGTACAAAATTGAATCTCTCTTTGTATTCTTAAGTACACTAGGCATTATAGTTCCACCATTATGTGGCATTATCTTAGCTGATTTTTACCTCGTTCATCGTGGCAAATATATTGATTATAACAAGGCAACTTTCAAAAAGTGGAATCTAGTTCCTTGGATCACATGGTCCATCGCATTAGTTGGTGTAAAATTTATGCCATTTGGTCTCGCTTCACTAAACGGGATTATAATCGGCGCCCTATTATACACACTTATCACGTATATTGTGAAACCTAATGTCGTTAGTGAAAGCAACGGGTGATTATCATGGCAATCTATAAACTATCTGCTATACTAGGTACAATCATTATGGGTATCGGAGCCTTTATTACCTGTCTAGCCACAAGTGACAGCACTATTACCCTTGGTAACGGCATGCTTGTAGTAAGTATTATTATGATGGGATTTGGGTACTCTAAATGGCAACCTTAATTAAATAAATACTCAAAAAAACCACCCATTAAATGGGTGGTTTTTTCTTAACATCTGATTTATCTTTCATTTAATTACATAACTTAGCTTACATGTTTCTTACTTTAATATAGCTTTATTTTAAATTACCACACTAACATAAAATTCCTGACTATAATCTTGATACCCTTGTATTCATATACGAATCTCAATATTCCATAATTAGTCTAACATATAATTTATTTTTATCATAATACTTACAAAAATAAATTATTATGCAAAATATATAAAAGAGCTATATCTATATATCTCCTAAACCAGGTACTAAAAATTGTCGTCCATATTGTAAATAGATACACTAGTATTTCTATTTGATTCAAAAAAAGTCTCTAAAAACGCCCCTAACTGTGTATTACTATTCAGATATTGTTTATCTATACTTCCAAGACTTCTATTACCGTTACTAATCCATTGACTTAATGTACCGTTCCGCAATATATAAATACGATTGCTTAAATTAGACTCATCGGTAATATCAACAATATACTTAACAGCACTACCAATAACTTTACCACCAAAAGTAGTACTGATACTCCGAATCTCATTTAGTGATTTTAGGTCTTTCCTTATCCACATATGACTATTTAACTTATTCTTTATCCACTGTAATATTCCATTATATCTAAATCCATAGAATACATATTCCCCAGTAGCATACTTAACAATAATTCCTTTAACATTTAATTTGTTTTTACTATTATTAATATACTTACTAACAGGGTTAGAGTCAATTTTTATAATACGACGGGGCTCAATTGTAATTGACTCATTAAATTCTCTTGATAATATTGTTAAATATTCATTTGACTCAAATATCAATAAAATTTTATTGATACATACTGCAGATAAACTGTTATTAAAAAGAGTAATACTATAACTACTACCATGCCATACACTATTATAAGAATTATAACCAATAAATCTTACAGATTTTCTAAGTGTTAAATATCCCAAATAAATTGTAACAATAGATGCAGAAAGGCTTCCTATAAAATTTATAACCTCTTTAAAAGAACAAAATATATCTGTTAGATACATAAAAATAAGCTCAATACATCCCATGTGCTAACCTTCCTTCATATAACTTAACTATACAAACAAGATCGAATTAAGTCCATATTAGTACCTGTCCCCAGATTTATTAGTATAGTGATTATAACAATTATGGAACTTAAAAATAAGATGAAAACTTAATTATGTTCATTTATTGGAACCCATGTACTAATTCTTATTTATGCTAATACATTTGATGATGAAATTACTTGATACAATCATCATAATTCACTTGCCTATATAAACAGTTAAACATTATCTCAAGATTCTACTAAAATTCCCATTATGCTACTTAAGTTAGCATAATATTAATAAATTAAAATAATAAGTATACACCTATATTAAAATAATAAAAATACATAAGTAATACCCAAAATATCTGCAACTTAATCTTTAAACCACTATTGACCAATAAAAACCAAACTCATATAATGGTATTTAATAGATTAGGATGAAAGAGGATGTAAATGCGATATATAGGTTCAAAACAACTCTTAATAAATGAGATTAAATCACTTTTAGAAAAATATACCAATGGTACAGAAAAAACTTTTCTTGATTTATTTGCTGGAACTAATGTAGTAGGGCAATTTTTCAAAAGGTATTATACTGTTTTATCAAATGATTTACTTTACTTTAATTATGTTAATGCAAAAGCAACAATAGAAAATAATGGAAATTTAACATTTACAAATCTAAAAAAGCTTGGTATCGATAACCCATTAACTTATCTTAACAATATAAAAATTGATATTAATAAGATACCAAAGTCGGCTTACTATACTAAATCGTACTCTCCTATTGGTGATGCAATGTATTTTACCCCCTCAAATGCATTAAAAATTGATAAAATACGAGAACAAATTGAAGTATGGAATAAAGCAAATCTATTAGAAGAGTCAGAGTATTATTATCTGTTAAGCTGTCTGATTTCTGCAATACCATTTATTAGCAATATAACAGGTACTTATGGTGCCTATTTAAAACATTGGGATAAAAGAGCATTGAAAGATTTGATCCTTCAACCTTTAGAAGTAATTGATAATAACGCTTCAAACAAAGCATTCAATGAGGATGCAAATGAGTTAGTAAAACGAATTAAAGCAGATATTGTCTATATCGATACGCCTTATAATAATAGGCAATATGCCTCTAATTATCATGTTTTAGAAAATATCGCCCGTAATACTAAACCCGTTTTAAATGGCAAAACACGTATTTTCAATTGGGCATCATTAAAAAGTAATTATTCAGTTAAAAACAAAGCATTTATTGCTTTTGATGAGTTACTTAATAATATAGAGGCCACTCACATCATTGTTAGTTATAATACAGAAGGTATTATACCAGAAAGTGATTTAATAGAGTTGTTAAAAAAACACTCTATTAATAATAAAATCGATATAAAAAGAATCTCTTACCGAAAATATAAATCAAAAAATATATCAAAGAAAAACAATCTAGAGGAATTACTATTTTATATCCAAAAAAAGCCTTTGAGTACCATGCCCAGAGATATAATACTAGAAAAAAACACAACAAAATGGAGTATGAAAAACGAAGAGTATATAAAAAGTCCGCTAAATTATATTGGTGGAAAATATAAATTACTTAAGCAAATTCTGCCCTTATTCCCCACTAAAATTAATACTTTTGTTGACTTATTTTCTGGTGGCTGCAACGTAGGGATAAATGTACCGGCTAAAAAACATATATTTAACGATATGAATTATCTAATAAACGACCTATTTAGATATCTTTTGACACAAAATACTGAAGATTTAATTCAAAGAATTAAATTTAAAATTGAGAAATATAATCTTTCTAAAACAAATGAATCTGCTTATCTTGCGTTCAGAGATATGTATAATAATAGTCCTAACCCATTAGATTTATATATATTATCCTCCTTTAGTTATAACTATCAATTTCGTTTTAACAATCAAAAAAAATATAATAATCCTTTTGGACGTAATAGAAGCCACTTCAGCAGTAATATGGAGAATAATTTAAGGAGATTTGTAACTCGATTAAAAGAATTAGACGTTTCTATCACTGATAAATATTTTACTGAATTTGATATCAGCAAGTTCTCAAAAAAAGATTTATTCTATTTTGATCCACCATATCTTATTACTACAGGAAACTATAATGATGGAAATCGAGGGTTTCAAAATTGGACAGAAGATCAAGAATTAGAACTACTTAAATTAATGGATACACTTACAAGCCATGGTATAAAATATGCATTAAGTAATGTTCTGGAGCATAAAGGAACGTGTAATAATATATTAAAAGATTATATTAGTAAAACCCCTGTTAATGTTCACTATCTTAATAGTAATTATAATAATGCTTCTTACAATAATAAAAAAGGAGATAGTATAGAAGTCTTAATCACAAACTACTAAGATTTGGAATTAAATTTATCTCTTCATTTCTAAACGCCCCTAAAAATGTATCTAATGATAATGCTCCATTTTGTATTGCATCTGCACACAGCAAAAGCTGCCGTACATTTAGTGCTGCTCCAATCGACTTTGTTTCTTGTGCTGTATATTGGACTTGTTCATAGAAATTATTCTTAAAGTAGCTTGATATCCACATAAAATAAATCTTTTCTTTCGGAATGGATTTTGGAAAATATCGCCACCATTCATTAGGATTACGAACTAAATCACGACGTTGATTATCCTCTATATATCTGATCATCTCATCTGCTTGATTTATCTGCTTCCCATAGCCATCTTTATATGCTTTTGTATCTATAATAATACCAATATCATCAGTATATGCTAAAATATCTGGTTTTCTTCCTCCACCTAATAACTTAACATTTAATCCATATACCTCTTTCAGTAATTCTGCTGTAATAATTTCCATATCACGATTACGAGTACCATCATGTGCAATATCAATTAGTTCTATAAATTTAAAAGATAATTCAGAATTTTCGCGCAAATAGTTTTTGAATTTATTATTATGAGTCCCTCGCTCTTCATCTGTAATATCTAAGTCAGGTATATCAAAATGAAGAATCTTATTATTAATATGAATGCTATCTTGTGATTTATTAAAATTGATACCAAAATATTCGAGTTTTTGAATATCTTCATATATAACGGCTTCCGAAGTTTCATAACCTAAACTATCAAGATGGTCTGATAACGATTTAATTTTTATAGGTTTTTTTGCGGATTGTATTATATGAGCTCTTCTAGATCGTAAATAATCTCTATTTACAGTCGCTCCGGCTGCAAGGAATTCCCACATTATATATTGAGGTATTTTTTGATTTTTTGAGCTACCTCTAGATTGTCTTAAAGCATGTTCTCCCTTAGCAGTAATTTTATATAGAGGAAATCCAGTTAATGATATACCATTAACTTGAATCGGATTTTGTAATTGCTGTACAAGTCCTAACTTTACTAACCACCCTGCAATCATTCTTGCATATTTATCTGAAGTTCCTTCTATATCTTGCTTAATCTTTTTCCTTTCTTCACTATCTGTAGTTTGTGAAAACCATTCAATCATTAATTCTTCATTATAGGATGTAAAACCTTTTTCTCCTCGAAATCCTAATTGATTTCCCAAATAAAATTTAGTACAACCTCTTTTAGCTTTTGATAATAATGATAAGACCTGTATAGCAGGAGGATAAGCTAAAATTGCATTTATTAGAATATCATATTCCTTAGGAGACCCATTCGATGTAATAGAATAAGCTTTACCCAATGGTGTAAGTCTGAATGTATCTTTATCTCTATTATGCTCAACAAACCCCCATGTTACGGCCCATCGCAAAAAACCATCTGCAGTCCAATTATCCGTAAAATGACGACCCTTAGTTTCTGCTGATTGGGGAAGTATAGTTATCTTAAGTAATGAGTCTGCTTGTTGGTCTGCCCTTAAACTTGTATTTCGCCCATATTTATCTTTAATTCCCCCTACTAATTCTTCATATGTGAATGAATCAGCCTTTTCTCTAAGCTTACTCTTAAGTTTTTCAGCTATATCAGGAAAATAAATTATTTCTTTATCTATAATTACATTTAATAATTTTTGATAATGTTCAGAATCACAATCAAAAGTATTAACTGTTAATTTTAATTTATTTAAATCAGATGGATTTTGTATCCATCCAAATGTACGTATTTCCATATAAATCCTCCCCAGAAAACTCTTCGCTTATCAACTTATAGAATAATCATACCATATATAAATCTATTTTCTCTAAACTAAAATACTGATATATTCAATAAAATGAAAAATATATGAAAACAGAGCTATCTCATAACAAGATAGCTCTGTATAAGAGTGAAAAGATATTTGTTTTGTCTTTATAATCACCTAGTTTTATTTCTCCCGTATATTATTGTCTCCCTATAGTCCTCCTCCTTTTTCTCTCCCCTATTACTTCATCTCCCTCTACTTATTCTTCTCTTCCCCCTAACTGTCTTATCTTGTTAGGTCTCTCCAGGCGATAAATAGTTCGGCCACAACTTGTGGGTTTTGGCTGAGTTTGATGCGGGCCAGCATTTTGCGCACGTAGTTACAGTGTTCTAGCATGGCTTCGTTCAGCTTGTGTTTCACGTGGTGTGGGGCTTGGTACACCAAGATAGGTTTAAAGTCGCCCACGTGAATGTAGCTCGTATCTGAATCAGGGCCATCGGTGACGATGTACTGATAAGGTATCGCCACGTTAAAGAGTCCGTACACCACGTCCTTGCCGATAGGGCGCCGACATTTAATATGTCCAAAGGTCAAATGCGGGCCATAGGTCTTAGGCGCCGTATAGCTGCTGCGCCGCCCATCGCTAGTCATGATGTAATTTGGCCTCAACCCTTCTTGTAAGGCCAGCTCTCGCAGGATGGTACGAATTGGCAGATGTACCAATTCTTGACGACCATCTACGAAATAGCACATCGTGCTGTCCCCACCGCCAGGTTCATAGGTAGGAATAAAACAAACAATATGATTCTTTGGATTTGTATAGATCAAATCCAAATTCTCTCCCTTAGATAGCCAAGTGGCCACCGCTACTGGTACTTCATTACATGTCATCATAGGAATTCTCTCCCCTCAACTTAGGAACATTCCTTTCAACAATACAATGAACACGTGTTCTGTGAAAGCAGATTCGCATGCTTTAATCTGCTGTTGGTTTAATTGTATATCACACTGTATAATTTGTAAATATATACACAAAACTATAGAAATTTATGTAAAATTAAAGACTTTATGATCTTGTAAAAGTAATATATACCTATATGTGTCATTATTTTCTCATTTAAATTGAGAATTGCATATTTTATGTATATCTGTTAATCGCGATTAACATAATTATACAAAAATCAGAATATAAATAAGAAATTAAATTATATTAACACATATCATCCTGATACAAACTTGACTCTAACAGACTAACAGTCATATGTTTACTCTACATATTCTAATCGATTCAGATTCATAAGAATCTAATAAGTGTATAGCTCTTATGGCTGTATAGCCCTAGTGCATTCATATCTAGTGTACTCGTAGTTTCTTAAAGTCTGTCGTCAAGTATCTGCGCAGCTTCCGCAAGGCTCGTTCATGGCGCCGTTGGATAGCTTGGCGACTACAGTTCAGTTCTTCACTAACGGATACGAGGCTTTTACAATCACCGTACACGCGGCGCAATAGGTCTTGTTGATCTGGAGATAATCTACCGAGAGCCCATACAAGGCGAGCCCGTAGTCGTTGTTCCTCATCGGCCGTCATAATCATGTCTACTATATTTTCTCCCGATGAGAAAATATCCATGCCAACCGCTACCTCGCCATCATCGGTGATGCGGTCTGGTATATGAATCTCACGATGATTACGCAATCGCTCTCGCTTCCAATACCGCATGTAACCATACCTAACACCAGCTTTCACAAAGCCAGGGAACGGTACGGAGCCTTTTAAATCAAAGCTATAAATCGACTCTAAAAGGATGGCCCACAGATAGCTCTCTAGGTCTTCACGGAACTCGCGGTTCCCCGTCTTATTCGTATAGTGTAAAATAAGTGGCCGATACCTGCGACAGAGCTCGATTTGAGCCGCATCATGGCGTAGTTCATCAGCGGACCAAGGCTGATATCCAACGGTCTGAATCCGCATATTCGGATTTTGACAAATCGACACGAGGCTCTTATCCGATAAGGAGGTTAACACCTGATGCCCGCAGATAAGAGTCTGTAATTTCAACTCCTCTGGCACCTTGTACTCTGGTTCCTTAGGCGGTATCGTTTCAAATTCTAATTCCTTAGAAGTAGGTCTCTTAGAAAGTACTTCTTTGGAAGAAGGCCTCTTAGATAGTTCTTCTTTGGAAGATGTTCCCTTTGAAGATATTTCCTCAGATTGTAAGCTTGCAGTTTTAATACAGGTTCGTTGTACTAACGGTTCTTCGTTTGTGTATAACATAAATCCCCTTTCCTGCCATGGCATAGCGCTTATCTACACAATAGCGCGGAACGGGAATTTTGACAAATTGGCAATTCCTTAGAATTCCCACATATTCTGTTACAATCTAACATTAATTTCTATCCATTAAAAGACATAACTATACACCTAGATAAGTAATTGCTGAAAATAATACAAAAAAGACACCACAGAGGAATATGGTGTCTCTTTTAGAGGAATTAGTACTACCATTGGGTACAACCAAAATGCCTGTGGCCTCATTTTCGCGGACACACGCTTCCAGCTCTTTACGATACTGGCCGATGTCCAGCTGCTCCGGCATATTCTTGAACGCCAGCTGCGGCACCTCGCCATAAATCAGGCTCACGGCATGTACAAATGCCTCCGCCAGATTTCCATGTGTCAGGACCAACACCTTACACCGCATTTTGTTCCCTCCGTTTCTTCGTTGCTTTGATGAAACTCATTCTATATTCGCCTGATTTTGTTGTCAAATTTGACGGAATTCTATCCGTATTCCACTAGTGTGTCAGTGTATTTTGACACATTCGCACCTCCTTCCCGCTCCTTTTTGTTGACGTTTTCCCTCTTCTGTGTTAGTATTCTTCTTGTTTCAACACACTTTTTGTATTTTCGAAGTTTTTCCGACACGCTATCAAGGAATTTGACACACTTTTTAAGGAGAAATTTATGATTTCCAGAAAAGACAAGATTTACGACTATGTAAAATTACACACAAAGGAAAT
>OKRY01001816.1_pt1 | contig 17205 bp, 9 predicted proteins | sample 1601121 | NCBI WGS metagenome assembly OKRY01 (sample SAMEA3541546, study PRJEB24748) | human gut metagenome | biome: human gut; feature: human-associated habitat; material: faeces | place: China | collected 2012
CGGAGCAACTCAGCAGTACGCATCTCTTCAGAGATTTTCTTGTCTGTCAGGGATGGGATGCTCGCCTTCAATCTATCTACCAGACACATATCATCGTGGCAGCTTACATAGCTGATCTGCTCGGTTGGATTATTGGTCCAAGGCTTCTTGTCATAATTCACCTTATTCATATCCACCTGCGGATGAGCGATGCCACCCACGATACCGAACTTCAGACTCTCCTCTTGTCCTGGAAGACCAGCCAGGAGCGCACCCTTATGGTCATCTGAGAAAGGACCACGAAGGGCATCACGCATATCATCGCTGAAAGCGCCAATACCATTCAACTGATGGGTATTCGCCTTCATGGCGAGTTTCTCCGTAGGATAAGCACAGCTGCCTGCACTCCAGCCCTCACCATAGATATAGATACTAGGATCGATGCGGTTTACCATCTCACGGATAGCCTGCATGGTCTCGATATCGTGAACACCCATCAGGTCGAAGCGGAAGCCGTCGATATGGAATTCATCAATCCAGTACTTCACGCTCTCAAGCATAAACTGGCGCATCAAAGGCTTTTCTGATGCAGTCTCGTTGCCGCAGCCTGAACCATCGCTATACTTGCCCTCCTTGGTCTTGCGATAGTAATAGTCAGGATAGGTACGCTGGAAGTTACTGCCGTTGATATCGAAGGTATGATTATACACGGCATCGAAAATCACTCGGATGCCAGCCTTGTGAAGTGCCATCACCATCTCCTTGAACTCCTTGATGCGGGTTCCCGGAGCATAAGGGTCGGTGCTATAGCTGCCTTCCGGCACATTATAGTTCTTTGGATCGTAGCCCCAGTTGAACTGAGGCTTATCAAGCTTGGTTTCATCTACTGAAGCGTAATCGAATACCGGCTGGAAATGGATGGCATTGATGCCGAGGTTCTTGAGATATTCGATAGCCTTAGGTTCGGTGAGGGCGAGATACTTGCCCTGATATTTCAAGCCCGATGTAGGAGAAATGGAGAAATCACGCACGTGGAGCTCGTAGATAACGAGGTCGGCTGGCGACTGGATGGCAGGACGCACATCCTTGTCCCATCCCTCTGGGTCGGTATCATAGAGATCTACGATGGCGCCACGGTTTCCGTTGACGCCTACCGCCTTGGCAAAGATTCCCGGAGTTTCGCCCTTACCGATATCAAAGGTATAGAACTTACCCTTCAGGTCGCCCTTCACGGTAGCCTCCCATCGTTCATCGCCCATCTTCTTCATCTTCAGCGTCTTGTAAGCCTTACCTTTTTGTCCATCCTTATAAAGACGGATGGTAACAGAAGACTTGCCGGCTGTTGGGGCATTGAGTACAAACATGGTTTTCTCCTTGGAATACATCATCTCATTGAATGTCTGCTGCGCACTCAATGAAGTTGGTAAAACAGTAGCTGTCAATGCTGCAATTATTAGTTTCTGAATGTTCATATTATTTAAGTTCTTGTTAGTCATTAAACTATGGCCATTAAACTGCTAGTTTTAAAATGGGAAAAGGAATTCAAGAGAAGTCAGGAAATCATCCTCATAACACGAGGTTATGGTCTTATCCCTGACATCTCTCAAATTCCCCAAAATTATTTAGCGAGCAGTGAGATGGCGAAACCACCACCACGTGCTTCATTAATCTTCAAGACATCACCCTTCTTCACAGTCTTGTGGATGATCTGGTAAGATTTAGGATTCTTCTCGTAATCTGCATTCTTGCCATCCTGATAGATAGCGCAAGCATACTTCTTGCCCTTATCCAGGAAGTCGAGCTTTACTACGGATGTACGGGCAGCATCTGTCTTGCCACCAACAAACCAGTTATTGGTACCCTTAGCCTTGCGGGCTACGGTGATATACTTAGCTGGCTCTGCCTCCAGATACTTGGAATCGTCCCAATCGCAAGCTACGTCGCGAATGAACTGGAAGGCATCGTCGTACTTCTCATAATGCTCAGGAAGATCGGCTGCCATCTGCAGCGGACTGTACATTACGAGATAGAGAGAAAGCTGACCACAGAGTGTGGAATGAACATAGCTCTGATTGTTGCTCCACTCAGAAAGCTTGGTCTCGAAGATACCAGGGGTATAATCCATCGGACCACCCTGCAGACGGGTGAATGGCAACATCACGGTGTGATAAGACTTATTGCCGCCAAATGACTCGTACTCTGTACCACGGGCACTCTCGTTACCCACCAGGTTAGGCCAGGTGCGGCAGATACCTGTAGGACGGGTTGCCTCGTGGGCATTTACCATGATATGATGCTTGGCAGCTGTTTCAACCACACGCTGATAGTGATTGTTCATCAACTGGCTGTAGTGATACTCACCTCTTGGGATGATATCGCCTACATAACCGGTCTTCACGGCATCATAGCCATATTTGTTCATCAGATTGAAGGCATCCTCCATGTGGCGCTCGTAGTTGAGAGCTGCAGAAGATGTCTCGTGGTGCATCATCAGCTTCACACCCTTAGAGTGAGCATAGTCGTTGAGCATCTTGATATCGAAGTCAGGATATGGAGTTACGAAATCGAAGACATCGAGCTTCTGATGACCGAACCAGTCTTCCCAACCTTCGTTCCAGCCTTCTACCAGCACCTCCTGCAAACCGTTTTTGGCTGCAAAGTCGATGTAGCGCTTTACTTCCTCGTTGGTTGCACCATGGGTACCATTAGGCTTGCACTTGCTGTAATCAGTTACACCGAGGCGAACAGATGGCAGGTCGTTGGTATAGCTCCAGGTCTTGGTGCCAACGATCATATTCCACCATACACCGCAGTACTTGGTAGGATGAATCCATGAAGTATCCTCGATCTTGCAAGGCTCGTTGAGGTTCAACGTCAACTTGCATGAAAGCATATCACGGGCATCATCGCTTACCATCACGGTACGCCAAGGAGTATTGAACGGAGTCTGGATGAATCCCTTTCTGCCCACGGCATCAGGAGTGAGCCAAGACTCAAAGGTCAATGTCTTCTCGTCCAGATTGAGGTGCATGGTTGGATAATCCAGACAGGCTGCCTCGTGGATATTGATATAAAGTCCATCCTTGGTCTTCATCTGGAGAGAGGTCTGAACGCCGGTATCCGAGAAGACGGTGGTAGATGAATTGCTCTTGTAAGCTTCACGGTTTTTCGCAATAATTGGGCGGATACCTGTCAACGGAGTAATGTTGTAGTCATACTCCTGGGTGTCGTAATCACCCGGAATCCAATAGGCAGTATGATCGCCTACCATGGCAAACTGTGTATGCTCCTCCTGGATCACGAAATAGTTAAGGCTTTCCTGCTGAGGGAACTCATAGCGCAAGCCCATACCATAATCATATACGCGAAAACGGATAGTGATGTTACGCTTGGAAGATGCCTGATTCAGGTTTACCTCCATCTCGTTATAGTTGTTGCGGATGGTAGCAGTCTCACCCCATACAGGCTTCCAGGTCTCATCGAAGGTCGATGTCTTGCTGCCAGTCTCTGTGAAACCATCCATCAGACTGGTTTCTTCCATGCCCTTAGAGGCATGCTTATCCTTAGCCAGCTCCAATCCGAGATGAGATGGCTTACATACAGTCTTTCCCTTATAGCTCATCTCGTAGGTAGGCTGTCCCTTTTCGGATAAAGAGAAAGTTACCGAGACGTTGCCGTTAGGCGACTTGACGGTCTGGGCTGCTGCCAACATCGGGAGCAAGAGACCCATCACTAATAAATTCAGTTTCTTCATTCTGTTTACCTATTGTTTATTCTTTTGTTTATTCGTTAGACTTTGGGATATAGCAGCACCGGCAATCAAGAAAACAGCTTCCGTTGCACGCACTTGCATTATTGCTTGCAAAGATACGAAAAACAAAAATACCCTCCTAAAGATAGAAGGGTATTTTGATGTATAACAATGTGCAAACGGTTGCACACCTTTATTCCTTGTTTGAAGAGTCACCCGCTTAATTGCGTCCGCCCTGTGCCACAAGCTCTGTAATGTTAGCCATAAACTCCTTGTTGGCAGCCAACTCCTCCAGACTGAGGTGCATGCGATAGCGCCAGTAGTGCTTTGGATTGGCAGGAATGTTGATGCGCTCGGCTTCAGCATCCGGCAGACGGAGCTTCTCATCAATGGCGAGCCAATCCTGTACGCTCAAGATGCAGAGCATGGATGGAGACGCCAGGTGACGGGCGATGATGTCTCTTGCCAACCAACCTGGGAGCGGATGAGGAGCTGGTCCCTCACGATAGAGCATCGTGTTGTAATACTCCTGGGTGCGGGAGATGTTCTCGTCCCACCACATACGCAAGGTTGGCATATCATGGCTGGAGATGGTGCAGACTGAGCGGTATGGGTTACGACTCAGATGACCGAACTTAACCGTTGGATCCTTTGGCATGCTCTGGAGCTCCAGGCTCAGAATCTTCAACTCGTTCATCACCCATGGCACGCAATCAGGCACCATACCCAGGTCTTCGGCACAAACCAGCATACGGGTAGCCTGAACCAGCTTAGGCAACTTCTTCATCGCCTCGCCATACCAGAACTGGTTGTTGCGACGGTAGAAGTAGTCGTTGTAAAGGCGGTTGAACGCAGCCTTGTCGTTATCATAGAGCGACTCGTAGATGAAGTCGAGCTGTGCAGAGATACGTGGGTGGAAGAGTTCAGGGTCCTTGCGGTCACGCACAAAGAGCACATCGCTGATCAGGGCATACAAGCCATCACGCAACCAGATTTCCTTCTCATCAGTTACATCCTGGAAGAGAGCCTCTACCTTGCGCTGGGTATCTACCTCAGGCTTCATCTGATAGCGCTCATCATCCAGACGGTCGAGATATTTCTCCTTCACCTCATCAGCACGCTCATAGAACATACGGTCCAATACCCAGTCGGTAATGAACGGACGGGTGAAGCGGTCCTCCTGGAAGTTCAAGCCGTAACTCTGGATCTCACCACGGGTCATGGCGAGAGCTGGAGCAAACTGTCCGAGCAAGCCATGCACGCTATGCACAGGGATTTCCCAAATTCGGAAGAAGCCGAGCACGTGGTCGATGCGGTAAGCATCAAAGAACTTCGACATATTCTGGAAGCGGCGGGTCCACCAGAGGCAGCCGTCCTTCAGCATCTCATCCCAGTTGTAGGTAGGGAATCCCCAGTTCTGTCCATTGACAGAGAAATCATCAGGTGGAGCACCCGCCTGACCATTCAGGTTGAAGTACTTAGGCTCCATCCACACATCGCAGCTGTGGCGATGCACACCGATAGGAATATCACCCTTCAGGATGACACCCTTAGCCTTGGCATGCTCGTGTGCCTCCTGCATCTGCTTGTTCAGAATGAACTGTACGAAGTAGAAGAACTCCACGTTCTGGTATGCCTCGGTTTCAGGGTTGGTCAAATCCTTGCGCTCAGCCTCATCCCAGACATTATGGTCTGGCCACTGAGTGAAGTCGGCTGTGCGATACTTGTCGCGCAAGTAAGAATACTGTGCGTAAGGCACGAGCCACTGTCGCGTTTCCTGAAAGAAAGCCTTGAAATCGGCTCCCGACATCATCTCTTTACCTTCCTGTGCAAATATCTGTTGCAGATAATCCTGCTTGAAATCATTCACCTTCTCATAATCAATCTGATGCAAGGCATTGAGCTCCTGGCGGGTCTTCTCTGCCTCCTCGCAAGCCTTCTTGTCCTTCAATGCAGGTAAGGCATTCAGATCGGCATACATCGGATGGATAGCAAAGACACTGATGCAGCTATATGGATAGCTGTCCGTCCAGGTATGGGTGATGGTGGTATCATTGATTGGCAGAAGCTGAAGAACCTTCTGACCGGTAGATGCCACGAGGTCAATCATCGTCTTGAGATCGCCGAAATCGCCCACACCGGCACTTTTCTCGCTGCGCAGAGAGAATACTGGCACCTGTGTTCCGGCAAGCTTGCGATTGTAAAGGGCGAAGAATGCCTGATCCAGGTCGTAAGTGATGGCATCACCGGCTTTCATCTCAGGAAGGTCGATGGTGCGGTTCATGGATGTTTCCCAGATCAGCGAATCCTTCTTCTCATTGTAAGCCACAAACTTGAATTCCATGTGGCGAGTCTGCAGATGGGCAGCATCCAGTTCTGCAACCCATTCATTATAAGAGTGCTGAGTCATCTTCAGCATCTTCTTGGCATTCCATGCGCCCAACAGGTTATCAGCGCCCACAACACCTAAGCGATCACCGTCGCGAAGCTGAGGAGCACGCACCACGAGGCGCACGGTCTTGGCTTCATTCTGCTCCTTCATCTCTTCTGGAGCCTGATGATTGATACAGTCTGTAAAGGCACTGCTATAGAGATATGCATCCTCTGGAATCACCTTCCAATGATCATACTGGGTCAGATTATTAGCCTTCAGGGCTGTAAGTTCCAGACGATGCTTCACAAGAAGCCATTCTGTCTTAACCACCACGCCGTCTCGCTCTACACTATAATAATAGGTATAGGCTTTGGCGGGTTGTTTTACACACCAGTCAACCGACCACTCCTTACCATTGAGAGTAGCCATAGGAAGTTTCAGTTTTTCTTCATCATCCTCCTGTATGTTCAAGACGAGTTGCTCGCCGAACATTGTTCCGTATTCTATATGAAAATGTATCGTCATAAGAGTCCGTTAGAAGTTAGTTTATATTTAATTTTATTATTTTCAGTGCGAAATTAGCAAAAAAAATCGTAAGTATATAATTTCTATGTGCACAATTTCAGACAAATCCTGCACAAACGTTTGCACGGGTTTTACTTATACACTCATTCATGACCTTTAATAATGCCTACAAACAATGCACCGGCGATAAGCAACACGCCAGCCACAATCATCATATCGCTCTGATGAGAACCAACCAGACTCAGAACAGTTCCACCGCAGATGGCAGCCACAATCTGAGGAATACAGATGGTTCCGTTGAACAAGCCCAGGTAAGCGCCCATGTGGCCATAACCCTGCAGAGCATTGGTCACGAAAGTGAAAGGCATCGCCAACATGGCAGCCCAGCCGGCACCAATCATCAGGAATGGAATAAACTGCAGATACTGATCATGCAGGAATGGGATGAGAGCGAAGCCCACACCACCTATAATCAAGCTCACACTATAAGCCATCTTGGTATTCTTGAACTGAGGAAGAACCACTGCCCAGAGCACACTACCTACTGCCTGAACAGCAAAGAGAATACCTACCCAGTTGCCAGCCTCCTGGAACTCAGCCGACTTAGGATCGGTGGTATTCCATACGGTCTCAGCGATGGCACCTGTAGAATAGTTCCAGAGATAAAGGAAAGCAGCCCAGCAGAAGAACTGAACCAGTCCCACCTTCCAGAAAGTAGAAGGCGCATTCTTCAAGAGGGTAATCCAGTCAGCCTTGCCCTCTTCTTCCTTTTCCACCTCACCGGCTACCCCATTGTATTCGGCATACTGCTGAGGATTCCACTCCTTCACCTTCATCGTGGTATAGATGACACAGAGGATGAGGATAGCAGCGCCCACGTAGAACGACCAGATTACAGAATCAGGCACCACGCCCTCATCAGCTACATTCTTGATACCCAGGAAGGTAAAGAGGAATGGGAAGATATATCCGGCTACAGAACCGGCATTGCAGAGGAAACTCTGGATAGAGTAAGCCTTTGCCTTCTGCTTCTCGTTTACCATATCGCCTACAAGCATCTTGAAAGGCTGCATCGCCATATTGATGCTCGTATCGAGGAACATCAGGGCAATCAAGCCGAAGAGCATCGCTCCGCTTACCGTCAGACCAAGAGAACCGGAATTCGGCAGCAGGCACATCACGAGTACGGCTATCGTGGCTCCCACAAAGAGATAAGGGATGCGGCGACCGAAACGGCACCAGGTCTTGTCACTCAATGTGCCGACAATAGGCTGTACAAGGATTCCCATCAATGGAGGGAGAATCCAGAAATAGCTCAAGTTGTGTGGATCAGCACCCAACGTTGCAAAGATTCGGGAGATGTTGGCGCTCTGAAGAGCGTAGGCGATCTGTACTCCGAAAAATCCGAAGCTCAGGTTCCAGAGCTTCCAGAAACTTAAATCAGGTTTTTGTGTCATATTGTTGTTATTTAAATATTTCAATTTTATCTTGTTGTTCCTCGAACCACCAGACGAGTTCTTACCACTCGCTTCTCAACGTCATGCGTAGGGGTGGATCCTTCCACCAGTCCGATGAGAATATTGGCAGCCTCTTCGCCTACTGCCACTCCACGCTGTTCTACCGTAGTGAGCATCGGATCGCAAGCCTTGGCTCTGTCGCCATTGGTAAAGCCACAGATACTGATGTCATTCGGCACATCGAAGCCCATTCGCTTGGCAGTATAGAGAATGCCTATCGCCGTATCATCATTGATGGCGAAGAAAGCATCCGGATGATTTTCTTCCCTCAATATCTCTGGTGTAACCACCTCTGCCTGGGCACGGTTGTCACAGATTCTCACCCAGTCGGGGTTCTCCGTCAATCCGTGCTTCACCAGAGCATCATGATAACCGTTATAACGGTTCTTGGAGATTTCCATATTCATCGGCGAACCGTAGAAGGCTATCTTCTTGCAGCCCGTATCAATGAGATGAGTCACGGCGGTAAAGGCACCCATATAGTCATCTACTACCACTCGGGAGCAGTTCACGCCCGTACATATTCTATCGTAGAAGACGAGCGGCACACCATTGTTCATCAACTTCTCGAAATGTGCGTACTGCTTGGTATCCTTCGCCTGTGATACGATGATACCGCATACCTTATTTTTATAGAAGTCCTCGCAGATGGCCACTTCCTTGTCGTATCTTTCGTTACTCTGAGCCACCATCACACGATATCCGCGGGCTCTCGCCTCCTCCTCTATGCCCGAAAGGACGGACATAAAATAATAATGTACGAACTCCGGAACAATGACTCCGATGACCTTCATCGGCTGTACCTTGCTATGGCGCAAAGCCTCACCAAGCATGTTCGGAAAGAAATTATGTTCACGCGCAAAAGTCTGGATACGCTCCTTCTGGGCAGCACTGATTCTAGGACTGTCCTTCAACGCCCGGCTCACTGTAGCAACACTGACTCCCAGTTCGCGAGCTATATCTTTCATTGTTATGTTGTTATTTTCGTTCATGTTGTTTTAAATCACGCTGCAAAATTAGGCAAATATCCGCTATTTCGCACCTTTTTTGTTGACCTAAATCAAGCAAAAGGAATGCAAACGTTTGCGCATAAGAAATAACGGAATTAACTGAAAAATAGTACATCGTATCGAAAAAGACTTTAATTTTGCACCCAGAAAGAATAAACAATTAGACAACTCGACCTCTTTACATAAACAGGCCAGAGACTAAAAGCAGAATATTCATTTTAAGAATAACAATAGTATAAACATAAACTTAAAAATCAAGCAAATGATGAAGCAGGTAAAAATTAAATTACCTCTCAGAGCATTGACCCTCGCAGGTGGTCTGCTTCTGACGGTGAGTTCCTTTGCGCAGACTAATGCGATTAAGGGACATGTGAAGGATGCTTCCGGTGAGCCTGTCATGGGTGCTACCATTACAGTGAACGGTAAGGCAGTAGGTATTACCGACATGGATGGTAACTTCTCTGTTGACGCAGCTCCAGGTACCAATCTTACTTTCACTTATCTGGGAATGACTCCACAGACCGTGAAGGCTTCTAAAGAAATGAGCATTACCTTGCAGGATGACTCTAAGTCTTTGAACGAAGTCGTAGTCATCGGTTATGGTGTGGCAAAAAAGAACGACTTGACAGGTTCTGTAACTGCGATCAAGCCTGATGAGAAAAACCATGGTATCATTACTTCTGCACAGGATATGATCCAGGGTAAAATTGCCGGTGTAAATGTCAACTCATCAACGGGTGCTCCTGGTGATGGAGCACAGATCCGTATTCGTGGTGGTGCTTCTCTTACTGCGAGCAACAACCCATTGATTGTTATCGATGGTATGCCTATGGATAACAACAGCACAAAGGGTGTAAACAACCCTCTGTCTCTTGTCAACCCTAATGATATCGAGAGCTTTACCGTATTGAAGGATGCTTCAGCAACTGCCATCTACGGTTCACGCGGTTCCAATGGTGTCATCATCATTACAACCAAGAAGGGTCGTAGCGGCCAGAAGCCACAGGTTTCTTACAATGGTACACTTTCAGTAAGTACTGTTGCCAAGAAGATGGATGTGATGAATGCTTCCGAATATACAGACTTCATCAAGAACTATTATGGTGAAGATTCTTCTGCCTACAAAGGTTTAGGCTGGAAGAAGTTCAATGAAGATGGAACTCCAGATTATTCTGCCGGCACATACGATACCGACTGGCAGGACGAGATTTACCGTGCAGCTGTCAGCCATGAGCATAATGTCAGCTTGACAGGTGGAATCAGTAAGAATTCTTGGTCTATGCCTTATCGTGTCAGCGTTGGTTACACCGGTCAGGAAGGTGTTCTGAAGGGTTCTGACTATAAGCGTGTTACTGCCGGTTTCAACATCAATCCATCATTGTTCGACAAGCACCTTAACATTAATGTCAACGGTAAGTATTCTTACTCAAAAACAAATCCAGGTGGACAGGATGCAGTAGGCGCAGCTGTCTCTATGGATCCTACCCGCCCAGTAAAGAGCAGTGACGAAACATTCAAGAACTGGGGTGGCTATTGGCAGTGGGCATTACCTACTACTTCATACGACCCTACATTCCCATATAACCGCAACGACGATGCTCCAACAAACCCTGTAGAAAAAGTTGAAAACTACGATTTCTACAAGAGTGCGCATATTCTCTTGGGTAATGTAGAGGCAGACTATAAGATACATGGTTTCGAAGACCTTCATCTTCACGCCAACATAGCTGGAGAATATAGCACTGGTGGAGAGTACAACACCAACAATCCACAATCTACATACGGATTCTACTATGGTGGCAACAGCGAAAATAAGGAGAAGAAGTATAACGTTGTAGCTACTGCCTATGCTCAGTACACCAAGGACTTCAACAAGGCTAACCACTTCGACATCATGGCTGGTTATGAGTATAGCCACATGAAATATTGGGGAGACCAGTGGAGCAAGTCTATGTATCCTTCTACCAACGAAGGTAAGAACGACAAGGGCGAACCTCTTGCAGGAACTGTGAAGTCTTACGATACAAGCAACTGGAAGGGACAGACTTACCTCGTGAGCTGGTATGGACGTGCCAACTATTCTCTGTTGGATCGTTACCTCCTTACATTCACTGCCCGTTATGATGGTTCAAGCCGCTTTGCAGACGGACACCGTTGGGGTTTCTTCCCATCAGCAGCCTTCGCATGGCGTATCAAAGACGAAAAATTCCTGAAAGATGTTGATGCTATCAGCGACTTGAAACTCCGACTTGGTTGGGGTAAGACCGGTCAGCAGGATACAGGTAAAGAGTACTACACCGCTACCTATAAGAAGAGTACAAGTAATCACTTCCTCTATCCAATCGGTGGTATTGCCAACAACCCAGGAACACTCTACCGTCCATTGGCATACAATGACGAATTGACTTGGGAGACGACTACTACATGGAACGTAGGTCTCGACTATGGTATGTTCGACCAGAGACTCACCATCAACCTTGATGGTTATATCCGCAAGACAACCGACTTGCTCAGCACAACAACCATCGCTGCAGGTCAGAACTTTGACAATGCGCTCTTGATGAATGCAGGTACATTGGAAAACAAGGGATTTGAGGTAGCTATCACAGGTCGTCCTATCCAGACCAAGGACTGGTTTGTAGAATTGAGCGTCAACGCTGCTTACAACAAGAACGAAATTACCGAACTTGCAGGCGGTCGTGATTTGATGGAGGCAGGAATGAAGGTAGGTCAGGACCAGGCTATCACCTATCATAAGGTAGGAAAGCCAGCCAACTCATTCTTGGTTTACCAGCAGGTTTACGATGAGAGCGGACGTCCAATCATGGGTTGCTACGTAGATCGTAATGGCGATGGTACAATTGACGAGAACGACAGATACTTCTATAAGAATATCGTGGCTCCTTGGACAGGCGGTTTCAGCTTCAAGGTTGCATACAAGAACTGGGATCTCGGCAGTAATTTCCGTGCAAGCTTCGGAAACTATCTCTACAATGGATACGCTGAGGGTGCAATAAATACGAAAGAAATTTGTAGTGCTAAGGGATATTACAAAAACAGCACAAAGGATATTGTAAATTTGGGCTGGACTTCATACAACTATCCTCTTACTGACTACTTCGTTCAGAATGGTAGCTTCTTGAAGTGCGACAACATCACACTGGGCTATAACTTCAACAATCTGCTGAAGGGTGGCAACTACAAGGGCATCTCTGGCCGTATCTACGCCTCATGCTCTAACGTATTTACTATCACCAAGTATAAAGGTATCGACCCTGAAGTAACATCAGGTAAGGACGACAACATCTATCCTCGTTGCCGCACATTCCTGCTCGGTCTGAACCTTAACTTCTAACATTTTAAAATAGATTTCGATATGAAACTCAATAAATTCAAAATAATTGCCCCAGCAGCAGCTCTTCTGCTTTCAGCAAGCTTGAGCTCTTGCATGGATGACTTGAACAAGGGAAACATTGACCCTACTGTTGATGCCAATCCTAATATTATGGGCTTATACAGCAAGTGCTATGCTGGTCTTATCATGGAGGGTAATGACGGTAATGCCGATTTCACTATCGACGACAATGGTAAGTCAACCCTTCTACGCAACCTGTTCAACTTCAACGAGATACCTACCGACGAAGCTGTCTGCTGGTGGTCGGATGGCGGTATCGCAGATGTTGCCTACAATAAGTTCGATCCGGGTAATGCTACTCTGAAGAACCTCTACTATCGTCTGATGTCGAACATCTCTTACGAGAATCATTTCTTGAGCCTCGACGCAGCCAAAGAGGATAAAACTAAGTATGCAGAGGTACGTGTACTTCGTGCCTACAGCTATTTCTTGATGCTCGACTTCTTCGGAGACCCGACATTCATTGACAAGATTTCTGCAGAGACACCGCGTCAGGCTCACTCTTACAACTCTAATTTTGAGGAAGGCAAGAGCTACACTCGCGCAGAGCTTCTTCAGATGGGCCGTGAATTCCTGTTCAACTGGGTAAAGGACGAATTGCTTGCAGCAGAGCCAGACTTGCTGGCAGCAAAGCCTGAGACTGACAGCGACCCAGACTATGGTCGCATTGACAAAGGCACATGCTGGTTGCTCTTAAGCCGTCTGTACCTCAATGCTGGTACATACCTCAATAACGATGGTCAGAACAATCAATATTGGGATAAGGCTCTCGAATATGCCGAGAAGGTTATCAATTCAGACTATAAGCTCTTCGATGACAGCAAGATGTCTAATGAGGCAAAGGCTAATGGCTACAAGCCATACGACCTGCTCTTCATGGGCGACAATGGTTCAAATGGTGCAAGCTGCGAGGCTCTTCTTCCTTTGATGCAAGATGGTGACAAGACTCAGGGTTGGGGTGGCTCGATGTTCTATGTAGCTGCTCTTTGGGATGCTACGATGCAGACTGTTACAGCTAAGGATGCTGCCACTACTGCCAACACATGGTCAGGTATGCGTGTTCGTCCACAATTCGTAGAGAAGTTCTTTACCGATCCAAAAGTTGTTGTAAACAAGTCAGCTTCCGAAATCCGTGCTATGAACGTTGATGACCGTGCTATCCTTTGGGGTAAAGGCAACAGTGACGGCGATCGTACTTTGGAGATTGGTGCTAACGATAAGTTCGTCAAGGGTATTGCAACACCAAAATGGAATAACAACTATTCTAATGGTGGTACTCCTCACGACAGCTATAACGTAGATATCGACTTCTTCCTCTTCCGTGTTGCAGAGGCTTATCTCAATGCTGCAGAGGCTGAGATGCATATCAATGGAGAGGGTTCAGCTAAAGCTAAGAGCTATATCGATGCTCTCCGCAAACGTGCTCATGCAGAAGTTCATGCTTCTTACACTCTTAGCGATGTGCTCGATGAGCGTGCCCGTGAGCTCTATTGCGAAGGCCTTCGCCGTACCGATTTGATCCGTTTCAACCAGTTTGGTGGCAGTCAGGCTACATACAATTGGGAACTTAAGGGTGGTAGTACTAATGGTACAACCTTCGCCAAGACCTATAATGTATATCCTCTCCCATCTTCAGAGGTTCTTTCTAACAAGAACTTGACACAGATTGATGGATACAACGAGGTTCAAAACTAAAGTATAATAGAATTATAAAAGAAAACACAATATGAAGAATAAATATATAATTGGTGCTCTGCTTATCGGCATCATCAGCTTATTCGCTTCATGTTCGGATGACAACGATTCAAACCCAACGCTGATTCAGCCTAAAGAGTTTGTGTTGAACACTCCTGCATATGCCAATGCGACTATTGATTTGGAAAGATCTACTGGTCTTGAGCTTACATGGTCACAGCCTAAGTACACAGCAGACAATGCCCCAATCAACGCAACATACGAAGTGCAAGTATCTCCAACCAACAGCTTCACAGTTTCTACTGATGAAGCTGCTGCAGACGAGAGTGGAGAAAAGGTGCCAGACTACGCTGTTCTTAGCAACACCACACAGAAATGTAATATTTCTGCCTCTGCAGAAGAAATGGACAAGGCATTGGTAAAGATACTTAAATGGACTGAAGGTAATGTTCCTGCCGAGCAGGAGATGTACGTTCGTGTTAACGCTTACATCCTTGAGGGCACAAACTACCTGAACCCTATCGCTTCAAACTCAGTAAAGCTTAACGTAAAGCCTTACTATATTGAACTGAAGGATGCTGTTCCAACAATGTGGTATCTTGTAGGTAACATGTTCGGCGCTAAGTGGGCAAACGACAAGAACATTGGAGTAGACGCACTTCCTATGTTCCTTAAGCCAAACTTCTCTTACGACAAGAAGACTGGTGCTGGTGAGATTGAATACACCAACTACTTCCTTACCGGCGATTACAACGACAAGGCCGAGTGCGACGGAGCTGGCTTCAAGATTATGCCTTCAAGCTTCAACTGGGATTACAGTATGAACGCCGATGGCGCTACAAAGGGTACAATCGTCAACCGTAACGGTGGTAGCGACGGTGGTCACATCGTAGCCGAAACAGCCGGTTACTACACCATCACTCTTAACACCGCTGACAACACAGCCAAGATGGTGAAGTACGAGGGTAATGTAACCAACTATGGTACTATCCAGATTAGTGGTTCATTCAATGATTGGGCTGACACTCCAATGCTTCCTTACAACACTGAGGGCGTTGAGAACCACGCTTGGTACTATGTAATGGATGTTCCTGCCGGCGAGACTGCACAGTTCAAGTTTAAGATTGAAGGTTCTTGGGACACCAGCTGGGGATATGGTGCAGAAGATGGCGCTATCAACATGTACGGAAAGTGTGATGCAGGTGGCAAGAACATCGGCTTGGCAGAAGGCAAGTACGTCATCTCATTCAACGACATCACTGGTTCGTTCAGCATCGTTAAATTGTAAAACATTTAAAGTATAGACAATTATGATTAAGAAAATATTATTGGGAATGACCCTGCTGATGGCTATGGTGTCTTGCACCGAAGACTACACAGATTGGGGTAACCCACAGACAAATCCTCAGGAGGAAGCTGTGGCATTCGGAAACGGTAGCGTAGCTCCAGTTGATGTCATCAACTTGGCTGACGTTAAGACAGAGAAGGTAAAAGTAGCGAGCATTGTTGCTCCTACTTCTTCCGACGCTGCTTATACACCTAATTATAAGATTAACTTCGACGGTCAGTCATTCGATATTGATGCTGATGGCAATATGGCAACAGCTGAATTGACAAGCTATATCGTAGATAAGTATGGCAAGCGTCCTACAGAGCGCGACATCGATGCTACTCTTGATGCATGGGTAAGCAATGGAGCAACAGCCGTGAAGATGGCTACTTCAGAGAAGTTCCAGATTAAGGCCATTCCTGAGGCTCCAGTTATAGAAGAAGGTTACTACCTCGTTGGCGACATGTTTACGACAGATGACGTAAATGGTTGGACTAAAGAAGTAGCAAAAGCATTCAACCACAGCGACAAGGATGTATATGAAGATCCGGTCTTCACCGTATCTTTCGAAACAACCAAGGCTGACCAGTACTGGAAAATTATTCCTAAGAAGAACATCGACTCTGGCGACATCTGGGCTGCCGGCGTAGTAGGTCCTAAGGTTGACGGCGACGACAGCATGACTGGTACGCTGACCAACGGTGACGCTAAGGCTGGTAAGATTGCCAAGGCAGGTAAGTATAAGCTCACCATCAACATGATGGACTATACTTACACCATCGAGGAAGTGAAGTATGATCCATTCATTTACTTCATCGGTGCAACTGACGGCTGGACAAACGCTGAGCAGAAGCTTGCTCTCGTAGATGCCAATACAGGTACATATACAGGTTTCCTCTATTGTGCTGACCCTAACAACTGGGGCAACCAGTTTAAGTTCCAGCGTGTAGCTGGAAGTTGGGACAACGAAATCAATGCTGGTGCATTCAATACATTTGATGGTGCAGCAACCAACGAAAATGGAAACATCGGTGTGAATGCAGGAGAAGGAGTTTACTACTTCGATGTTAATCTTGCAAACGGAACCATCAAGGCAACAAAGGTTGAAACCATGGGGCTTATCGGCAACTTCAACAGTTGGGCTGACGATGCGGCCATGACTTGGAATGCAGAAGAGTATTGCTTCGAAGCTACCTATGTCGGCGTAACAGCAGACGGCTGGAAGTTCCGCGTAAACGGTGGTTGGGACATCAACCTCGGTGGTAGTCTCAATAACTTGACAGCAGGTGGTGACAACATTGCTGTTGCTGGCAACACCGTCAAGTTGTATCCAACAAGAAAGACATCTGACAACATCTACTGCACAGTAAAGTAAGCATTTGTTTCATCATAATAAAAATAGTATAATCAATAGGCGGCTCTCCCATTCCGAGAGCCGCCTATTTTTTTCTTTATCACCCTCCCTACATTTTCCCCCAAAAACTTGGAAGTTACGAGGAAAAGTCGTATCTTTGCCACCGAATAGCAATATTGCGTCCACGACCTTATAAAACATAAGAAGATGGCAAGATTTATAGACCCACGTGTCGATTGGGCTTTCAAGCGAATC
>OKRY01001820.1_pt1 | contig 17184 bp, 18 predicted proteins | sample 1601121 | NCBI WGS metagenome assembly OKRY01 (sample SAMEA3541546, study PRJEB24748) | human gut metagenome | biome: human gut; feature: human-associated habitat; material: faeces | place: China | collected 2012
TTCTTTTGTTTCCATATATATTCCTCCTAAAATTTTCTCACTAAAAATATACTAACATTAAATTTCAAAAAGTGCAATACTTTTGTCTGGTATTTTTTAAAACATTTTTGTGAGACAATTATTAATATTATTATATACATAAATTTAAAATTTATTGGAGGAATGATTAAATGTTTGAAATATCAAAATATAAAAAAAGTAATGTTAAAATTTCAATACGATTACCTGAAAATATGAATGAAACCTTAAAGAAAATAGCAAAAAAAGAAAATATGAGCTACAATAATGTAATTGTAAGTTGTATTCAAAATTCACTTGATGAAATGGATTTAAGTAAATATAAGGATATTGAACTTTATGATAATAAAGAATTAAAAGTATAAATAAAAAATCAAAAGCACCTCAAAATTTCGAGATGCTTTTGATTTTATTCATCTTTTGAACCATTTATTTTTAATAATTTAAATATTTCTACTATAACTATTGGTGCTAACACTAAGCATACTAGTTCTATTATATTTTCTTTTGGTAGTACTGGTATACTAAAGATTTCTCTTAATCCTGGTATTAATAAGATTACAAACATTAGTACTGCTGATATTATAATTGCCCCTATTAGCTTCATATTGTTAAATATTCCTGTTTTGAATATTGATTTTTTGTTGTCTCTTACATTAAATACGTGTACTAATTCTGATAATGCAAGTGTTACAAATGCCATTGTTTGCCCTACTTCTATTTTTGATTGGTCTAGTGTTAATGTTCCTATTGGTTCTTTTGTTGTTGCAAGCCCTATCATAAATGCTGCAAGTGTAAGTCCACCAATCATTATTCCTTGATATACTACTCTCCAAGTCATTCCTTTTGTGAATATTCCTTTTCCTGGTTTGACTGGTTTTCTTTCCATTATATCACTATTTGCTGGGTCAAATGCTAATGCTAAAGCTGGTAATGAGTCTGTTACTAGGTTTATCCATAATATGTGGATTGGTAATAATATTTCTAATCCGTTTATATCTGTTATTCCAAACCATTTACTGAATAATGGTGTTAATAATGTTGCAAAAAATAGTACAACTACTTCTCCTATGTTGCTTGATAATAAGAATTGAATTACTTTTAATATGTTATCATATATTTTTCTTCCTTCTTCTACTGCTGATACTACTGTTGCAAAGTTATCGTCTGTTAATATAACATCTGCTGCTTCTTTTGCAACATCTGTTCCAACAATTCCCATTGCACAACCAATATCTGCTTTTTTCAATGCAGGGCTGTCATTTACTCCATCTCCTGTCATTGCAACAACTTCTCCATTTTTTTGCCAAGCTTTAACTATTCTAACTTTATGTTCTGGTGATACTCTTGCATAAACTGAGTAGTGTCTTACATTTTTTTCTAGTTCTTCATCTGTCATTTGTTCTAATTCTAAACCTGTGATTGCTTCATCATCATTTTCTAGAATTCCTAATTTTTTTGCTATTGCTGTTGCTGTTATTTTATGGTCACCTGTAATCATTACTGTTTTTATTCCTGCTGTTTTACATTTTTCAACTGCTAGTTTGGCTTCTTCTCTTGGAGGGTCTATCATTCCTACCATTCCTATAAAGATTAAGTCATTTTCGATTGTCTTCATTTCTTCTTTTGTTGGTATGTGGTCTATTTCTTTATATGCACATCCTAATACTCTTAAAGCATTTTGTGCCATTTTTTCGTTTTCTTGTCTTATTTTATTAATATAACTTTCTAATTCTTCTGATATTTGACCACCTATTTCATATGAGTTACATCTTTTTAGTATTTCATCAATTCCGCCTTTTGTATATACAACATATTTATCTCCAACTTTATTTACTGTTGTCATTAATTTTCTATCTGAATCAAATGGAATTTCTTCTACACGTTCCATTCTGTCATATATGCTTGGGTCAAAATTTAATTTGAATCCCATATCTACTAATGCTGTTTCTGTTGGGTCTCCTGTAAGTGTTCCATCTGATGATATTTTCGTGTCATTACATAACATATTAGCATATACTAATTTTGTTAATTCTTCATCTATTTCATCATCTGAAATATTCCTTGCTTCTCTTGTTGCATCATTCCAAAATATTTTTTCTACTGTCATTTTATTTTGAGTTAATGTTCCTGTTTTATCTGAACAGATTACTGTTGCACTTCCTAGAGTTTCTACTGCTGGCAGTCTTTTTACAATTGCATTTTTCTTAACCATTTTTTGAACACCTATTGCTAATACTATTGTTGATACTGCTACTAATCCTTCTGGTATTGCCGCAACTGCTAAACTTACAGCTGTCATAAACATACTTATTATTTCTTTTCCTTGTAATATTCCTAATATAAATATTACTGCACAAATCACTAGTGCTGCTATTCCTAAGGTTTTACCTAATTTATCTAATTTTTGTTGAAGTGGTGTTTCTTGTTTTTCTGTTGAGTTTATCATTCCTGCAATTTTACCAACTTCTGTTGTCATTCCTGTTTCAACAACTATTCCTTTTCCTCTACCATATGTTACTAAACTTGATGAAAATAACATATTTTTTCTATCGCCAATTCCAATTTCTTGTTCTTCTATGATTTCTGATGTTTTTTCAACTGGAACTGATTCTCCTGTTAATGAACTCTCTTGTGTTTTTAAGTTTACTGCTTCTATTATTCTTAAATCTGCTGGTATATAATCTCCTGTATCTAATACTACTATGTCGCCTGGTACTAGTTCTTTTGATGGTACTACTTCCATATTTTCATTTCTGATTACTTTTGATGCATGGTCACTTAGTTTTTGTAATGCCTCTAAAGATTTTTCTGCTTTACTTTCTTGTGCTACTCCTATTATTGCATTTACTATTACAACTATTAAAATTATTATAGTATCTGTTATTCCTTCTCCTTGTAATACTCCTACTATTCCAGAAACTATTGCCGCTATTATTAATACTATTATTGAAAAATCTTTGAATTGTTCTAAAAATTTTTGGATTATTGATTTTTTTGCTATTTGTTGTAATTCGTTAAAACCATATTTTTCTTGTCTTTCTTCTACTTTTTCTTTGCTTAGTCCTTTTTCTAAGTCTGTTTCTAGTTCTTTTTCTACTTCTTTAAATGTTTTGTTAAACCAATTTATTTTTTCCATGAAAGTTCCTCCTTTTTTTATTTTTTACCAAATTTTGTGTTTTATTCGCTTTTGCTTAATATTAAAGCGAGACTTTTAAAAGAAATTTAAAAAATCAAATTTCTTTTAAAAGTCTCGCTTACTTAATTAGTTTTAAGCTTACTAACCAGATAATTTTGTTTATCGCGACTGTTGATTAGTAATTTAAAGCTACTCCCTTTTAATTTGGTGACCCCTACGGGAATCGAACCCATGATTCCACCTTGAGAGGGTGGCGTCTTAACCGCTTGACCAAGGGGCCTTGTTGGTACTGTTTATTTATACCATTTTTTTTATGTTTAGTCAAGCAATTTTTTATGTTTTATCTAATATTTCTTTTAATCTCACATTTTGTTTTGTTAAATATAAATAACCGATTAATGCTTCAAATGCTGTTGAATACATATATTCCTGAACATTAGCATTTTTTGGTAAATGATGATTTTCTGCATTTCTTCCCCTTCTAACTATTTCTTGTTCTTTTTCTGTTAAATCATCATATATTCTTTTCAAAGTTTCCGCTTGTGCCTTAGCCTTTACATGTTTTATTGCTTCTATATGCAATGCGTGTGGTTTCAATTTTGTTTCATTTACTAGTTTTGTTCTTATGTATAATTCATAAACACAATCACCTACATATGCCCATGTAAGTGGTGGCATTAAATTTACTTCTGTTTCATCTTTTTTTAATTCAATAAATTCTTCCACTTTTTCCTCCTTATGTTTATTGTCTTTTTGGTTTTTCAATTGTTATTTTTCCTAATTGACCATTTTTAAATTCATCTAATAATATTCTTGCTGTTTTTTCTTCGTCTATTTTTCCACCAGACATTACACATCCTCTTTTTTTACCTATTTCTAGCATTATTTCATATATGTTATAATTTTCAGGTTGTTCTTGTGCTAATTTTTCTTCTACGAAACTTTCTTCTAATTTATATCTTTCACATAGATTTTTTCTATAATTTTCTAGTAAAAATTTTGTTAGTTGATATGCTATTTCTATTTTGTCTAATATTTCTTCTTTTATTGTTCCTGTAAAGCATAAATTCAATGCAACTTCTTCACTTTCAAATTTTGGCCATAATACTCCTGGTGTATCTAGTAATTCTATTTTATCGTTTATACGTATCCATTGTTTTTGTTTTGTTACTCCTGGTTTGTTTCCAACACCAGCTGATGTTCTTTTTGCAATTCTATTTATGAATGATGATTTTCCTACATTAGGTATTCCCAGTATCATTGCTCTTATTTTTCTTCCTGTTCTTCCTTTTTGTGCATGTTGTTCTAAGTCTACTTGCATTATTTTTTCTACTTCTTTTATGAAATTGTCTATTCCTTTTCCTGAGTTTGAGTCTACTAATACTGCTGGTATATTTTTGCTTTTAAAGTATTCCACCCATAGTTTGTTTTGTTTTTCATCTGATAGGTCACATTTATTTAATACTATTATTTTCTTTTTATTTTTTGTTATTTCTGCTATGTTTGGATTTTGACTTGATATTGGTATTCTTGAGTCTAATAGTTCTATTACTACGTCTATTAGTTTCATGTCTTCTATTATTTGTCTTTTTGTTTTTGCCATATGACCTGGGTACCAGTTGATATTTGTTCTATTTTCTTCCATTTTCTTACCTTTCCTATTACATTGTTCTATAATTATTCTTATCTGCTCTATCATCTAATTTTCTATCAAATTCTTCGTTTTGATAAAACCAATCTGTTTTTTTATCTTTTGGATTTAATTTTCTATTTTTATCTAATAATAAATCAATTAAAACAGCTAATGGTAATATAATTCCTAGCACGGATATCATTAATCCCATATTTTCAGACATTGATAATGAACCATTTGTTGATAATATATTTAATTTTGCAGTTACATCTCCACCAAAATAAATTCCATATAATGCAAGATACAATAATCCACCTGTTAATTTTCTTTTTACTACTAATACTGCACATACTAAAAATGCAAATAATAATACAATTTCAAATGTTGAATTTATTGGTGTTATCCCTATAAAATTTTTTCCTAATTCTGCTGATAATGCAATTATTATTCTTAGTACCCAATACATAACCATAAACATTACTAATAAATATGTTGATAATTTTTTCATTTTATTTTCCCCCTTAAATTTGATCTCTAAGCTAAGTTCTTTTAGATAAGTAAAAAGACGGATTAGTATCCGTCTATTCTTATTAATAAAATTAATCTACAAAATCAAAGTCATCTTTAAATTTTTCTTTGAATATTTCAAATACTTTGTTTAATGTTTCTTCATCTTCTACACTTACATAAGATTCTTCATCAGATTCTTCGTCTGTGTCTTCTACTTTTAGTATTACTACTTCTCCTTCATCTTCTTCTCCTTCTGCTGTAACTGGTAGTAATACAACATATTCTTCATCATCTAATTCTACTAAGTCTAAGAATTCGAATTTTACTTCGTTTCCATCCTCATCATTTAATATTACTATGTTATCCTCTTCATTATAGTTTTCTTCCATCTTTTTTCTCCTTTCGATTCGATGCTTTTTTATTTTATATTTAACAAATTAAATATCGTAATTATAATATCGTATTTTTTATTTTTTTGCAACTGTTTTTATAAATTTTCTTTCATCTTATTTACATATGTTTCTAATATATATACTGCAGATATAGTATCTACAATATCTCTTTTTTTATTCTTATTAATATCAAGAAAATTCATAGTTTTATGAGCAGCAACTGTTGTTAATCTTTCATCTATTGTTTCTATTTTTATTTTGTTATATTTACATTTCAATTTGTGTATGAATTTTTCTGTAACCTCTGCTCTTACTGTTTTTTCGCCTTTTAAGTTATATGGCATTCCAACTACAATTGTATCTACTTCATATTTTTCTAATATTTCATCTAGTCTTCTTAATACAACTTTGTCAGAATTATTTCTTTGTATTGTTTCTAATCCTTGAACAGTAATGTTTAGTGGGTCTGTTATTGATATTCCAACACGTGCATCTCCATAGTCTATTCCTAATTTTCTCATTATTAATCCTCTAAATCTAATCCTATATAATTTTTTACCATTTTTTCTAATAATTCGTCTCTTTCAATTGTTCTTATTTTATTTCTTGCATCATTATAACTTGTAATGTATGTTGGGTCTCCTGATAAAATGTAACCTACTATTTGGTTTATAGGATTGTAACCTTTTTCTGATAAGGCTTCATATACCTCTTTTAAAATTTCTTTTGTTCTTGTGTTATCTTCTCTTTCTACTTGAAAGCTCATTGTTTTGTCAAAATCCATATTGTTTACCTCCTCTTTTAAATATTTGTAATATCGCTTTCTGCTTTATTTGCATTATCTAAGTACTCTTCTAGTTTTTTCAAGATTTCTTCTAATCCTGTTCCTTTATAATATGTTGATATTGCAAAATTTAATCTTGGTAATGCTACTTGTTCTTCTTCGTTTTCTTCATTTTTTAATGTTATTTTTGTTCTTTCTATTTTTTCTTTTAGGTCATTAACAAATTCTGCTACACCATTTATTTCTACTCCTGAAAATGCTATTACAAATTTTGGTCCCATATATCTAACAAATACATATTGGTTTGATATATTTTCTTTTATATAGTCAGAAATTTGTGTAATTGTTTTATTTCCTAATTCTCTTGAATATTTTTTGTTTATTTCTTCTAGATTAGTTATCTTAAACATACAAATTGTTGATGTTGTATATTGGTCTATTATTTTTCTTCCTTCCCCATATAGGTATTCTTCTGAATATAATCCAGAGAATAGGTCTTTTCTTACTATTGATTCTAGTGTTTTTTGATGTACAACTGTTTTTAAGACTGATACTATATTGTCTTTTATAACTTCTAATACTGTTGTGTCCACATTATCAAAATCATGTGGTGTTCCACTTTCTATAATCCAATAGCCAATATAAACATTGTCTATGTATAATGGAAAGAAGATTGCTGATTTGGCTCTTCCAAATTCCATTTGTTGATATGGCAATCTTTCTTTATCATTATTTACTGTAACATATTTTGGAGTTGCTTGTGCTATACTGTCTTTAAACATGTCTACATCTTGGAGTGATCTTAAAGAATCCCAGTGTCTTTGGTCAACATTTGATGCTTTTACTTCATATTCTGCACCATTAAAGACAACAATAGTAGAATACTTTATTTCATATTTTTCTATTAATATTTCATTAATTTTTTTAATTTTATCATCAACTGATGATGTTTCTCCTATTGCATCCATAAAGTCTTGTACAACCGATAAATTTGTTATTTTTTGATTAATGTTTTTATATGTTTGTATTTTTTTATGGATGTTAAGATTATATACAATTAATCCGATTACTACTACTATTAGTATTATTACTATTGCTATTAACACTTTTTTACCTCCTATTTTTTAGTATCTTTTTTTCATTTGATCTAATGTTGAATTCATACTTGGTGTAAATCCATTACTTTGAATTTGTGGTGGAACATATGTTGATTTTTTAGCAGAACCTTTTGTAGAACCATATGTTGCTTTTCCTGAAACTACTGGATATACAATGTTTGATAGTTCTTGGAATATTTGTACTATATTTTTGGGATATCCTTTTATTGATATTTCACAATTTATTACACCTTCCAAATATTTTGCATAAACATCTTCATCAAATGGAATTGTTATATATCTTACTGTTGTTTTATCAAATAATTCTGTCATAAATGACATTGCTGGATCATTGTAATATGCCATTCCTCCAATTATAGTTTTGTCATTTATACCTCTTATTTTTACAGCTTTATTTAATATTACTCTTAATTTATTTTGGTCTAAAATATTTTTTGATTTTAGTTCTCTTAAAAATGCTGTTAATGGTTGAATTGTTAATACATCAAAGGTTTGTACTAGATATATTTCTTGTGTTTTTTGGAAATATTCCATTGGTGTATCAAAATCACAATCTATTAATACTAAAGAATGTTTTTTCAATAGTGTTTGTAAAATTGCTCCTGCATTTTCTATTCCTTCTGTTTCTGTTGGTAATGATGTATATACAGTTAAGTTCTTACCAGCATTAATTCCTAGTGCATTTCCATTTAAAAGATTATTTACACAATTCATAGCTGTATTTCTTAATTCTTCTTCATTTTCTGTGTATATATAATATGAATTTCTATTTTTTGTTGTATCTAATATTGCTGTATCAATTCCCATAGATGATGTTATTTCTGCTAAGTTATTAACTACAAAAGATGTACCATTTTTACTTGTTCCTATAAAACATGCTACTTTTTTGCTTGCTGTTAATAAACTAGATATGTCTATATCTTCATGTTGTTGATATGTGCTTTGGATTTGGTTCATATTATAATTTTGATAATAATTTTCTTGTTTTGGTGTTTCTGGTTGATTATATGTTTCTTCTTGTTTTTCATCATCATCTTCGAAACCTGGTAAAATATTGTTTTCTTCTGATTTCTCATCAAAGCCTGGTAAAATATTATCTTCTTCTGTTTTTTCTCCGAATCCTGGTAAAATATTTTCTTCTGGCTCATTATAATCTTCAAATCCTGGTAAGATTATTTTACTTTCCTCTTTTTGTTGAGAAATAGTTTGTGGTTCTTCTACACTCTCTTCAACTGGTACTACTTTTCTAGGTCTTCCTCTTCCTCTTTTTGGAGCTTGTACTTCTGTTTCTTCTGGAAGTGGATTTTTTCTAGGTCTTCCTCTTCTCTTTTTAGGTTCTTCTATTTCTGTATCAATTTCTTGAATAACTGGTGTTTCTTCTACCATTGGTAATTCTTCTATTTCTGGTTCTTGAGTTTGTGTTGTTTCTATTTCTGGCTCAAGTGGTTCAAATGTTGGTTCTGGTTCTACCTCTGGTTTTGATTTTGCAAATTTCTTCACTCCACTCATATTAACTGCTGACGGAATTACTACTGGTTTTGATAGTATTTTTTCTTTATCTGGATTTCTTAATAATTTAGCACTTGTGCCATTTTCTTCTTTACTTTTAACAATGCTTTGTGCTCTTAAATTGTCTGAAATTTTACTATTAAATGATATAATTTGTTGGTATTTTTCAGATTTTTCTTCTAATACTGCTCTTACATTTAATGGTAAGAATTTTGTTATTATTCTTAATTGAACATCATTATATTGTGATGCTATTCTATTAAAGCTTTCTACATATTTATCTTCATCTTTTCCTAATCTTTTATAATGAGCTAATATATTTTGAATTTCTACTTCACTAACATCGTTTTCATTTTCAGATTGATATGTTACATCATCAGAATCGATTTTATAATATATCTTAGCCTCTTTTTTAGAACGTGGTTTGTTTAATAATTTGCAAACATTATCTACAGACCTATCGTTTCCTAACAAAGCATTGTAGATACCAATACCAAATAATTTTACTAACATAGATTCTGATTTTTCTCTTCTATCTGAACAAATTAGTATAATTGGAATATCCTCTCCTTTTAAATTTGAAGCCTCATCACTTATTCCATCTAATTTATCAAATATGAATTTATCTATTTGGTCATATTGTGTATGTGTAAATGCCTCTAATTCCTCACTTATTACAATTCTGTCATAATTTTTATCTTTTTGTAATTCTTTTAATATTGCATTAAAGTAATAAACATTTTTGTATGAAATTATTTCTTTATATTCTCTTTGATATCTTTTTACTATTGATTCAGATATCTCCTCATTACTTACAGCAAATAATACTTTCATTTGTTACCCCCTTCCAAACTTTACAAACACAGCGAATGCTAATGGTAAAACTTGGCATATTACTAATAATGTAACGAATGTTACTATTAGTCCCATTCCTTTCTCTAATGTATCTAATTTTCTAATACCAATTATGTATTGATGTATTGCTCCTATTGCTATTCCTAAAAAGCAAAATGGTATACTATATATTCTAATTAAATTTAATATATATGCAACTAATCCATATGCTTCTGATCCATATTTTTCTTGATAATCTTGTAAAGATTTTGTTTGTGTTTCTTTGATTTGTACAAGTTTACTTTCTGTTCCATTATCAATTGCAGCTTGTGTGGCATATACTTTAGTTGTAAACGTAAACAATGTTAATAGTATTGTTATTATTACAAATATTGCTAAGGTTTTTTTCATTATTTTTGCCCCTTTCTAACTTTCCTTTTTTTAGTATATATTTTCTCTTTTTTATACTTATATATCATACAATAACTTTTTAAAAATAGCAAGAAATTTTGCAAAAATTTTACAATTTGTTATATAAATATTGCATATGTGAGTAAACTGCATTTGCCCAATTAGAATCACTTGCATATTTTTTATTAATGCCACTTAAATTTGAACCATTATAATATGTTCCAACAGCTTTTTCTCCACCATAAATGCTTGTCCCTTTTGGATTTACATAATATTTTACAAATACTCTTGAAATTAAATCTATGCTTTCTGAATAATTTGAAAAATCATATGCTCCATTATATGGATTTGAATCATATGCTCCATAACCAAATAAGTTATTTTTTTGAAGTGCAATTTTAGATGTTCCCCATGCACTTTCATGAATTCCTACTGCTGCCACAAATACACCATTTATATTATATTGTTTTTCTATATAATAAAAATATTCTGCATTATTTGTAAAAATCTTATTTTTGTCTTTTGGGTCATTTAATATTTTCTTAAATTGTTCCAAACTTAATCCACTTGGCTTATTTAATGCCATATTAAAACTTAAATTTGAATTTAATTCTTGTTTTGTTTTTGTACTTCCTTTTGTCTCATTTTCTTCTTTTGAATTTATATATGTTGTACATTCATTTTTTACCCATCCTGTCATATTTTGATATGATACTTCATACCAGTTTTGAGTAATTTTTAATATTTTTAGATTATCATTTCTTTTTAATGTTGTAATTCTTCGACTTTCTTCAGAATCTGTTTCCATTAACCCTAATTCATCTGAAGTTACATACACTGTATCTCCTGCTTTTACTTTGTAACTACTTGAATATGAAGCACCACCTATTTCTATTATTTTATTATAGGATGCTTTAATTACACTTGCTCCAACTTGCTCCTCTGAAAGTAATTCTCCATCTTTGTATGTACTTTTTATTGTTATATTTTGTGTTCCTTGTCTTCCTTCTTGTACTACATAAGATACTCCTTTAGGAAGTGTTTTATTTGTTCTATATTCTGTTAAATATTCTAATACTTCTTCTTTTTGTGTTATTTGTATTGCTTGTCCATTTCCAGTATTAGTATTTATTATTTCATCAATATTAATTTTATTTGCATTGCTAATTTTTGTTTCTTCTGGTTTTGTGTCTGTTTCTTTTGCATATGATTTGTTTGTTGGGAAATATATGTTATAGAACATGAACATATATAAGAAGATAAAAAAGGCAACTGCTGAAAATATGATTGTTTTTAATGTTATTTTTACTTTTTTATTTTTTTCTTTTGATTTCATAAAATCACCTAATTATATTTTAATATTTATGATTATTTTTGTCAACAAACTTTATATGTTTTAATATATTTAATTATGGAGGTATTGTTATGAAGATTTCAATTAAAAATTTTCAAATTTTTAGTGCTATTTTTGTTATGATTTTAGGCACTTTGTTGCATTTTACATATGAATGGTCTGGAGAAAATTTATTTATTGCAGCCTTTAGTGCTGTTAATGAAAGCACTTGGGAGCATTTAAAGCTTTTGTTTTATCCTATGCTTTTAACTACAATTATTGGCTATTTTTATTTTAGCAAAACTAAGCATAATTTTTTATGTGCTAATACTATTGGGATTTTAACTGCAGTTTCTTTTACTACTGTATTTTTTTATACTTATACTGGAATAATTGGAACTAATTTTGCTTTTTTAGATATTGGTAGTTTTTTTATTGCTGTTATTTTTGGAGAGTTTGTTATTTATAAATTATTGCTTTCTAACTTTAGTTGTAATAAAAAAACTGCTTTTATTGTTTTGCTTGTTTTACTTTTGTGTTTTATTTTATTTACTTATGCTACACCAGAGATTGGGTTGTTTAGAGATCCTGTTAGTAATGAATTTGGGATTCAGTAATTTTATATTTGGATTAAAAACAATAAAAAAACCGAGTGAAAATATTCACTCAGTTTTTCGTTTTTTTACAACTTACTAGGGTTTTACTTCTGTCATTAACTTTTTTGTTTTTTTCATCATTTCTTTTAATTTTATTTTATTATTTTTACTAGTTAATTTGTTAGAAATCAACAATTCTCCAAGTTCTAATAATTTTTTTCCAACAAATTCTATTTTCTCAGAATATGTTTCTATTTTTTCCTTGTCTCCTGAAAAGTAAAGTTTATATCTTTCTTTATGAAGTTTTATTAAGTGATTAAAAACACCTTCAAATTTCATACATGCTTTATTAATATAAATTTTTTCTCTAATTTCATTTTTCAAAATAATTAATAAAATATAAATTAACAAAAAAGCAATCATTCCATAACATATACACAATGTAATTTTGCCAATAGAACTTAATTTACCACATAAAAGTTTTATTGTATATATTACAATTGTTGTAACAGAATATGAATACAATATTATCCGTAGTCTTTGTTTTATATTCATTTGTAATTTTCCTCCTAAAAATTTTTTTATGTAATGCTATCTCATTGATGAAAAATGGAGTTATAACATTGTCTTTTATAGTATATCATACTTTTATGTGAATTACTAGTGTTTTTTATGTTTTACAGTATTATTTAACAATACACCCCCATAGTCTCGATGTACTTTGGGGGTATTTTTTATTTACAATTATTTATATAAAATTTTTTCTCTGATAATTTATCTTGTACTCCTCTTAGAGCTTCACCAAATCTTTGGAAGTGAACTACTTCTCTTTCTCTTAAATATCTTAATGGGTCTATTACATCTGGATTATCTCTACATAAGTCTATTAATTTTTCATACGTAGCACGTGCTTTTTGTTCTGCTGCCAAATCTTCTTGTAAGTTTGCTATTGGGTCGCCTTTACATGCTATATATGCAGCTGTAAATGGTGCTCCTGCTGCTGATTGTGGGTATACGTCTACTCCATGGTCTGTATAGTAAGCTCCTAATCCTGCTTTTTCTATTTCTTCTATTGATGCTCCTCTTGTTAATTGGTGCACTATTGTTCCTACCATTTCTAGGTGGGCTAATTCTTCTGTACCAATATCATTTAAAATTGCTTTAGCATTTTGGTCTGGCATCCCAAATCTTTGTGATAAATATCTTAAAGATGCTGCTAATTCTCCATCCGGACCACCATATTGAGATATTATGACTTTAGCAAGTCTTGGGTCTGGACATTTTATATTAATTGGGTATTGTAAAGTTTTATTATAAGTCCACATTAGCACATTCCTCCTTCCCAAGGCCACCTTTGGTTTGTTTTGGAGGAATTATAACTCTATGTTATTAAATTTATATTTTATAGTAATTTTATTATCATCTATTATAATTTTATCTATCAATTTAAAAACTAGGCTTTTGTTTTCTTCATTTATAGTTTCAAACTTTAGCAGTTGTCTCATTATATCTTCTAATTGCTTATTATTTAATTTAAAATCTTGTATATTTTCGTTGAATTTAGAAATCGCTGATATTTTCATATCTAATTCTTTTTTCTGCTTTTCATATTTTTTAATCAGTATTTTAAATGTTTCTAACGAAATAGTAGAAGATATCTTATCTTCATATAAATTAGTAATTGTTTTATTAATTTCTTCTTTCATTTTAGATAATTTTGATAATTCTTGTGCTTTATTATCTTTTGTCTTTATTAAAGGATACTGTAAATCTTTTAAATTTAAATATGTATTTACATTTTTCTTTAATGAACTTGCAACCATTTCTAAAAGTTCTGCTTCTTTTAAATGAATATTAGAACAAAACTTACTTCCATATTTTTTATAATTAGAACAAACACATCTAAAAACTTTTCCATGATTTTTGTTGTATGTAATTCTACTACCACATTTGCAAAAGACAAGTCCTGCTAATAAATGTTTTTTTCTATTAGAATAATTCCATTCATTTGTCTGTTTATCAAGCATTTCTTGAACAGTATTAAATGTGTTTCTATCTATAATTGCCTCATGATTATTTAAAATTACAATTTGTTCTTCTTCAGGAACTTTTTTGATTTTCTTTATTTTATAATTTACTTTGTTATATTGTAATTGGACTAAATCTCCCACATAAATAGGGTTTCTCAATATTTTATTTATAACTGTGCTATTCCATTTATAAGTTGCATTTGAATTTGGGTTGTAATAGTTTGTAGTTTCTTGTTTATATTTTAGAGGTGTTGAAATTTCTAATTTATTCAATTCTTTAGCTATTTCCGTTTTGGATTTTCCAGACTTATATAAATTAAATATTAACTTTACATTTTCGGCTACATTTTCATCAACTAATATTTTATTTTTATCTGTTTTATCTTTTTTATAGCCATAAGGCAAAAATGCTTTTATGCATTCTCCTGCTATAGCTTTTGTAAGTATAGTGGACCTTACTTTGTTTGAAGTGTCTTTTGCATACATATCATTTATTACTGCTTTAAATGGTGTCATATCATTATTAGAATTTCTTTTGTCAAATGTATCTATATTGTCATTTACTGCAATATATCTAATATTTTTTGATGGAAATATCTTTTCAATATATCTTCCAGTTTCTATGTAATCTCTTCCAAGCCTTGATAAATCTTTTGTTATTACAAGATTTATTTTTCCATTATCTATGTCATCTATCATTCTTTTAAAATCTGGTCTATCAAAATTAGTTCCTGTGTAGCCATCATCTTTGTAAATATCAACTAAAATCCAACCTTTTGTAGTAACTATGGATTTTAGATATTTAATTTGATTTTCGATACTTTCAGATTGTCCTTTATAATTTTCATCTTTTTCATCTTCACGAGATAACCTAGCATATATTGCAACCTTCCATATTTGCTTGCTGGCTATGTTAAAATAGTTATTATATAACTCTTGCATTATTACCTCCTTGTCTTAGAGTTATTTAAATAACTACTTATCTACATTGATATTTTATATTTTTTTCTTCATAGTTGCAATATAAAATTGATGTATTTTCATTTACCCATTCTTGTATTAGTTTTGTTAAGCTTTTTTCTTCTTTAGTGTATGTTTCTGTTATTTTTTCTTCCATCAAAGTCACCTCTATTAATGTATATTAAGAACAAAATAAAAAATCCACTTTAAAAAGTAGATTTTTTATAGTTATATTTATAATAAAAACACTACTTTTTAGGTAGTACTTTGGTTCAAAAAGTGTTTACGATTTTTGCTCATAGTTGTTTCATAGATTTGTTTTCGTAAATCTATTTATTTGTATTATATTTTCATTCTTTGTTAATGTCAATGACTTTAGAATAATTTTGATGGTAACACAGATTTGAAAAAAAGTGAGATTTGTGTTTCTAACATTTTAGTTCTGATATTTTATACATTTTTCTCCCAATAATTTAAAATTGCAGCTTAAATCTTTATAAAATTTTGATACTTTACTTTTTTTATCTTTGGTCACTATATTATCTAATGGATATACACTTTCTTGAGGTACTGGAATCATATCCGAAAATCTTATAATTCCTAAATCATTTTTTGTTTTTTTATTTATTATTTTAAATAATGTCAAATTATCTTTATAAGTTTTATGTTTTTGTTTAGGAGAAAATAACGGTGCAAAATAATAATGGTTTTCTACTACAAGAATGACACCAATATAAGGTCTTTTTTGGTTCTTATTATAAGCAATATGTTTATCAAATTGACTTAAATATTCTATGTAATTGTCATCAATAATATAAAAATTTAATTTTCCATTAAAATTATTTGAAATTATGTCGATAATCTTTATTATAAAATATTGGTCTTATTTGTTAATTGAATAATTATATTCTAATTATAAATTTTATAATATTTCTTGACTTTTCTCATATAAATAGACTATACATAAACACCATCCGCCTTTCCTACGATGAATCGTATAAGAATCATTCGCTGTAGTTGAATTTTACACAAAAACATGATATAATTCAGATAAATTTAGCCAAAGAGCTATTATTTTTTAAAACCTCCATATGGAGTTAAACATAAAGAAACTAACAAACATCTCAATTAATATTGAAGGAGGAAAAATATGTCAGAAAAGGAAAACAACATACCTATAAAGAAGGTAAAACTAAATTATATGTCAGCTGTATCTCATACACCACCTAAAGCAAGAATTGCAGTATCATATGCTAAAATGGAAGAACTAGATAGGGCTATTAAAGAAAAGACTAGTCAAAATACGAATTGCTTTAATATGGCACGTGCTAATTTTAAAGATGCTATTGTAAAATAAGACAGTAACCTATAAACAGATTTGTTAAGGAGGGACAGTATGATATTTTCGATATTATCTAGTTTAACAATTTTAGTACTATGTTTGTTATCAACATCTGCAGAGATATACAATGATGTGTATGACATTCTTAAGTTAAAAAACAACGAGGAAACAAATGTTACATTTTAAAGTACTTAATTCGTAAACTTTTAAATATTTCTTTATTTTTATGTTTTAAATGAAAAAAGAACCTAGTTAGGTTCTTTTTTTACATTAAATTATTAGAGTATTTTTTATTAGTTCACATTTTTCTTTTAATCTTTTCATTATATTTCTAAATTTTAAATAAATTTTTCTTACATCATTTTTTTATGTTTAAGCCACGATTATTTCAATAGTGTCTTAAACTATAGAAAACCAAACTTGTCCAATTTTTTTTAAGTATTCTTCCATAATCTATTATAATCCATAATGCTAAATAAAAAAATAGTAAATTTATCACATATTTATTGACTTTTTACTCTTAAATAGCTTATAATAAATATAGGAAATGACAAATCCACAAACGTGGTTTTGCC
>OKRY01001825.1_pt1 | contig 17154 bp, 15 predicted proteins | sample 1601121 | NCBI WGS metagenome assembly OKRY01 (sample SAMEA3541546, study PRJEB24748) | human gut metagenome | biome: human gut; feature: human-associated habitat; material: faeces | place: China | collected 2012
CTAGATATACCCGTAAATAAAGGGTTTGTCAACCACACGATTGTAGATTAATAAAATGTTTTTAATTTGTTATATGATGCTTATGCGTTTTAAATAAGGGTAATATTAAATCTATTTAATGTTTTAACCTAAGCTTAAGTAACAAATGTTCATTGACGGGGGGGGGGTATTAGGCTATAATATATAAGCAACTGTTATTCTTGGGAAGGGTACGGTTTATTTTTAGAATCAGTATTTATAGGGTACATGTATAGGATATTAAAAATAGCTGGTTTTCCGCATTTTTAATTGAATTGTTCATCTTTTTATTTGCTTTAGATAGGGAGAAGTGTATCTATTTATAGAATGATTATGTATTGACTCGTTTTTTTAACGAGTCTTTTTTATGGGATGGGAGATTTGGATGAGTAAAAATAGAAAAGAAAATAATACGCGTTGGTCTTTGGTTGTGTATGATGTGATTGTTTATGCGATATCTTCCTTATTATTAATATGGTTGTATGGCGGAAACGAATCATTAACAAACACAGAATCTTTAAAACTAACAATACTGGCATTTGCGATTATCTTTGTATGTCGTTTAATTGGTCATATTTATGGTCAGATTTGGCGTTATGGCGGTATTCAAGGCTATATTCGTATGATTGTTTCAGATGGTGTAGCATTCATACTTCTATATATAGTTCAAATGGCAATGCCAATTCAACGAATGAGTTTTGCGAGAACTCTAAGTTTAGTTTGTGTAAACTTATTGGGTTCCATTACGATTCGTATGATTTATAGATATTGTTATTTATATAGTGATAACGTAACGAAAAAGGGTAAGTTTCTAGCTAAGTTACTATATAGATTTTCAAGTATTGAAACGGATACGAATAAAGAAGTTCAAAAAATCAAGATTGCGATTGTTGGTGCAGGCCGTGTTGGTGCTAGTTTTGCAGAAGATTTATTAAATGATGAAAATGCAGTTTATACACCACGTTGTTTTATTGATATTAATAAAGAAAAAGCAGGTAGAGAAGTGCATGGTATTCCTGTATGGTATGCGGATGATACGACTTTAGATAAATTAAAGGCTTACGAAGTACAAGAAATTGTATTTGCGATTCCAACGATGGATGTAACTAAAAAGAAATGTTTATATGAACATTATAAGAATGCTGGATATAAAGTAAAGGTATATGACTATCCAACACTTTATACTGCAGGTAGTAAGCGTAACTTAAGAGAATTTGATATTGAAGAATTGTTATTTAGAAAACCATTAGCTGTCACAAATGAAGCTACGAATGCTTATTATAAAGATAAGGTAATTTTAATTACTGGTGGTGGAGGATCCATTGGATCTGAACTTTGTAGACAACTAGCGAAGATGGAACCACGATTGATTGTTATCTTAGATATTTATGAAAATGGTGCTTATGATGTACAACAAGAATTAAAGATTGCCTATGGCAATGATTTAAATCTACAGATTGAAATTTGTTCAATAACACATAAGAAAGCATTGGAAAAAGTATTTAAGAAATATCATCCTCAAATTGTGATTAATGCAGCCGCACATAAACACGTTCCTTTAATGGAACACAATTGTGTGGAAGCTATTTATAACAATGTATTTGGTACAAAGAATTTAATTGAACTTTGTGAAAAATATGAAGCACAACACTTTATGATGGTATCTACTGATAAAGCAGTGAATCCAACCAACGTTATGGGAGCAACGAAGCGTATGTGTGAAATGATGGTTCAATCTGCAAGTACTTATGGAAAAGTAAAATATAGTGCAACTCGTTTTGGAAATGTTTTAGGAAGTGCAGGAAGTGTAATTCCATTATTTAAAAGACAAATTGCCAAAGGTGGTCCTGTAACATTAACAGACAAACGAATTATTCGTTACTTTATGACTATTCCAGAAGCAAGTCAATTAGTACTACAATCTGGAGCTATGGCAAACAATGGAGAATTATTTGTACTTGATATGGGTCAACCAGTTAAGATTTTAGATTTAGCACAAAACATGATTAAACTATCAGGTGCTCATGATATTGAAATTGTAGAAACAGGATTGCGTCCTGGAGAAAAATTATATGAAGAACTATTAATTAATAGTCAAACATTAACAAAAGCAGATAACGACTTGATCTTCATTGAAAAGGATACACCACTATCTAAAGAAGAAATTGACGAAAAGCTTGAAGTATTAAGAAATGCAATTGAATCTGAGGATGACAATGATGCTAGAGAAGCATTGAGAAGTGTTGTACCAACATTTAGAAGACCAGAAGAAATAAATAAGCAAGTCGCTTAGGGGAGGATAAAGAGTTTATGATGAATATACCATTTTCACCACCAGATATTTCAGAAGAAGAAGTTAAAGAGGTTACTGAAGCCTTACAATCTGGTTGGATTACAACAGGACCAAAAACAAAGCAGTTAGAAAAAGAAGTAGCTGATCTTTGTGGAGTGAATAGAGCAGTATGTCTTAATTCACAAACAGCTTGTGCTGAAATGACATTGAGATTATTGGGGGTAGGACCTGGTGATGAAGTAATTACTAGTACGTATACATACACGGCAAGTGCTTCTGTTGTATGTCATGTTGGAGCTAAATTAGTTCTAATTGATACACAAGAAGACTCATTAGAAATGGATTATGAAAAATTAGAAAATGCGATTACTGAAAAGACAAAGGTAATCATTCCTGTGGATCTTGGGGGAGTTCCATGTGACTACGATAGAATTTTCTCTATTGTAGAAAAGAAAAAGGATTTATTTAATCCTACAAATGATATTCAAAAAGCTATTGGTAGAGTAATTGTTATGGCAGATGCTGCTCATGCATTTGGTGCAACTTGGCACAATAAACCAGTAGGTAGTATTGCAGATTTCTCTAACTTTAGTTTCCATGCAGTTAAAAATTTCACTACAGCAGAAGGTGGAGCTGTAACATGGAAAGATATTGAGGGTATTGATAATGAAGTGATTTATAAAAAGTATCAATTATTATCATTACACGGACAATCTAAAGATGCCTTAGCTAAGACTCAATTAGGAGCTTGGGAATATGATATTGTAGGTCCTTGGTACAAATGTAACATGACAGATGTTGTTGCAGGTATTGGCTTAGGACAAATGCGAAGATATAAGGGAATGTTAGAAAGAAGAAAAGAGATTATTCAAAAGTATGATGCTGCTTTTAAACCATTGGGTGTTGAAGTATTAAATCATTATACGGATGAACATCAATCTTCTGGACACTTGTATATCACAAGAATTCCTTATATTACATTGGAACAGCGTAATGAAATCATTATTAAAATGGCAGAGCAGGGTATTGCCACTAACGTTCATTACAAGCCACTTCCAATGATGACTGCCTATAAAAATTTAGGATTTGATATCAAAGATTATCCAAATGCATATAAGCAGTTTGAAAATGAAATCACTCTTCCTTTGTATACGAAGTTAACAGATAAAGAAGTGGATTATATTACAAATACTTATTTTAAAATTGTTAAGTCTGTTTTAGTTGAGGTAAATAATGTATAAGAATTTTGGAAAAAGAATATTAGATATTATATTTAGTTTGTGCGCCCTTCCATTTGTATTATTAGTCATTATTATATTTGGCCCAATTATATATATAAGTGACAAAGGCCCTATTTTTTATAATGCCGAAAGACTTGGTGAAAATGGAAAAATATATAAGATGTTTAAATTACGTTCAATGAAAGTAAATGCACCTGATATTAGAAATTCAGATGGATCTACTTTTAATGGTGACAATGATCCACGTGTAACTACAGTCGGTAGATTTATGAGAAAAACGAGTATTGACGAATTTCCACAATTCATAAATGTCTTACTAGGTGATATGAGTATAATTGGCCCTAGACCGACAGTTTCAACAAAAGGAATTCGAATTGATGAAATGGATGAAATAAAGCGAAAACATTATTCAGTGAAACCTGGTATTACTGGATATAGTCAAGCGTATTTTAGAAATTCAATAACACAAGAAGAAAAATATGTAAACGATGCATATTATGCTGATCATATTTCATTATTTTTAGATTTTAAAATTTTTGTAAAAACAATAGGTTCAGTCATTGCACGTAAAAATATATATGTGAAATCTGAAAATAATACAAAGGAGTAATCAGAATGAAGAGAATTTTAGTTGTAGGGGCTTCAATACTTCAAATGCCAGCTATTTTAAAAGCAAAAGAGTTAGGTTATTATGTTGGAACAGTAGACTATAATCCTAACGCTATAGCCATTCCATATGCTGATGAGTTTTATGAAGTATCTACAATCGATATTGAAGGTGTTGCAGATGTCGCAAGAAAATTTAAAGCTGATGGAATAATGACGTTAGCTACAGATATGCCAATGCGTTCAGTAGCAAGGGCTGCAGAAGTTTGTTGTTTACAGGGAATTAGTATGGATACTGCTATAAAAGCAACTAATAAAGGAGCAATGATTCAAGCGTTCGATAGTAATTCAGTTGAACACCCTTGGTATTATATTGTTAAAGACAAAGATTCATTTAATAGTATAAAAGAAAAAGTGAAATTTCCGTGTATTATGAAACCAACAGATAATTCAGGTAGTAGAGGTGTTGTGTTGGCACATAGTCTTGAGGAATTAATTCGAAATTATAGTTATGCAGTCAAGGAATCTCGTAAAGGTGCCATAATTATTGAAGAGTATATGAGAGGCCCTGAAGTAAGTGTAGAAGTAATGGTTATACAAGGGGAACCACATGTACTTCAAGTAACTGATAAAATTACGTCAGGTCCTCCACATTTTGTTGAAATTGGGCATACACAGCCAAGCAGATTGGATGTGGAGCAGGTAAAAAAGATTAAAAACTTGGCTATTCGAGCAGTTCATGCTATAGGTATTGATAATGGACCAGCTCATGTAGAAATTATATTGACAGAAGAAGGTCCTAAAATGGTTGAATTAGGAGCAAGAATGGGTGGAGATTGTATAACAACCCATTTGGTTCCTCTTTCTACTGGAATTGATATGGTTCGTTCTACAATTGAAATTGCATGTGGTGAAAAAACAAATATAAATCCAATATTCTCAAAGGGGTCAGCAATACGTTATTTTAAATCATCAAATGGAATTATTAAAAATATTTCTGGTGTGGAACAGGCTAAGTCTATACTTGGAGTAAAAGAAATATCTTTTGTAAAGAATATAGGAGACAAAGTAGGTAATATAGAGAGCAGTGTAGATCGTATAGGATTTGTAATAGCTCAAGGAAAAGATGCTGATGAAGCAGAATTTATTTGTAATGAAGCTATTAGTTTAATCAACATTGAAGTTGAAAAATAATTAAAATTATTTGGAAAGGATATATTTATGAAAGATTTAACTGGTAAAAGATTATTAATTCTTGGAGGTAGTTTATGGAAAAATGAGATCAAACGTTTTGCAGATGAACATAACATTACATTGATTGCTACTGGAAATGATACTTCAGCCGGAATATTTGATATTTCAAATGAAAAATATACTATTAATTCTACTGACAAAAAGGCTATGAAAGAATTAATTATTAATAAAAAAATTGATGGTGTTTATATGGGAGGATCTGAAGCTGTAATTAATGCGGCAAGCCAATATTTAGAAGAATTGGGGTTACCATGTTATTGTAAACATAGTCAATGGTTAACTTTACAAAATAAAAAGAATTTTAAAAAACTTTGTATTAAAAATGATTTACCAGTAGTTCCAAAATATGATTTTTTGAATAATAAAATCGAATTGCCTGATCAAGTATTTCCTGTAATCACTAAACCAGCTGATGGTTGTGGGAGTAATGGATTTTCTGTTTGTAGAAACAATGATGAACTAAAAAAAGGATATAAAATAGCATATAATGATTCACCAACAGGTAATGTTATTACAGAGAAATATGTTAATAATAGTGGACATGTTGTTTTTTATACTGTAAGCAATGGAATAATTCACTTTTCTGGTCTGTCTGATAAATATCCTGTTAGATATTCTAAACAAGGTAGTTATGTAGGTGGATTATTTGTATACGAAAGTAAGTATACAAGTGAATTTAGAAATAAATTTGAATTTAAAATTCAAAAAATGATTAATTCAATAGACATAAAAGAAGGATGTTTTTGGATTGAAGTATTTCATGATAATGATGTTTACTACTTTAATGAGGTAGGATATAGATACGGAGGTTCTGCATCTATATATCCAACAAACTATTTATATGGAATTAATCAGGTTGCGTCTGATATGTATTATTCATTAACTGGAGAAAGCATGATAAACGGACATACCTCTATGATTTCCAATTTAGTACCAAGAAAAAAGTATTATGCCATTTATCCAATACATTTATTACCTGGAAAAATTGAAAGTGTAGAAGGATTAAGTAAATTACAAGAAAATGATTCGATTGTAACAATATTAACTACAAAAAATATTGGCGATGTTATTCAGGATACTGGTTCATTTGGTCAAGCATATGCTCTTATTCATATTGTATTTAATAATAGACAGGAATTAATAGATATTATTGATGAAGTACACAGTATATTAAAAATATATGATAATTGTAATCAAAATATGGTAAATAGAATGCTAGATGTCAATCAGATTCAAATATAAGGAATGGTAATTATGTTAAATAAATCAAACCCAGCAACTTTGTTGCTTTCAGAAAAAGATCAAAAATGTATATTTAAAAATAATATAAGTTCTACAATTGGAGTTGTAGAACATGCTTTAAATTGTAAATCTGAAGGAAGCATTTACTTACCGGATAAAATTTCTCATATAATTGATAAAAAAAATCAAAATAGGATTAATTGTATGCCTGGAGCTTTACTTGAGGATGATTTGTATGGTGTTAAATGGGTCTCAGTATTTCCTGATAATCCTAAATATGGTTATAGAAATGTTACTGGTACAACTATATTATCTGAATTGAAGCATGGGCATACACTTTCTATTATGGATTCAGGATATTTAACTGACATTAGAACTGCTGCTGTTGGTGCTGTTGCAGCTAAATACTTATCAAAAAGTAATTCAGAAACAATTGGCTTTATAGGTGCTGGCCAACAAGCAAGAAGACACTTAGATTCAGTTTTAACAGTAAGGCCAACTATAAAGAAATGTTATGTTTCTTCGAGAACCAACTCAACAATCAACTCATTTATCGAGGAGGAAAGAATCTTACATCCTGAAATAGAATTTATAAATTGTGAAGATAATTATGAAAATTCAGTTCGAAATGCGGATATTATTGTAACAGCTATTAGTGCACAAAAGGATATATTAAAGGCATCTTGGATAAAAAAAGGCGCTTTATATATACATGTTGCTGGTTGGGAAGATGAATATGCAGTTGCAAAGAAAGCATCCAAAATTGTGTGTGATGATTGGGAAAATGTAAAACATAGAACTCAAACAATAAGTAAAATGTATAAAGAAGGTATTTTAAATGATGAGAGTATCTATGGAAATTTAGATGAAATAATAAGTGGTAAATTAACTGGAAGAGAAAATGAAGACGAATTTATATATTTCTGTTCTGTAGGCCTTGCTTTTATAGATATTGCATTTGCAAAATATGTTTATAATAAAGCGACAGAATTAGGGCTTGGAACAAAATTTAATTTTAATTAAGGAGATAAAAAATGGCTGGATATGTTTTTGTTGGTAATAGTTCGAAACCAAGTGTTGAAAAATTAAATAGTAGGGAACCAGTAGTTCCGGGTAATGTTAGTATTCCATGTATAGAAGCAGCATTGGGTTTAGGTTACGATGTGTATTTAGGTACTAATAGAAATAATCCAGAAAAATTAAAATGTACGTATCCTGTTAAATTATATGATGCACATACTTATAGAAGTATTTTTGCAATTAAGGATAATATAAAAGCATATAAGAATTTATCTAAAGTTGTGAAAGATGGAAATGTTGAAGTAATTCATTGTAATACACCTGTAGGTGGAATGATTGGTCGATTAGTCGGAAAAAAATATAATGTTAAAAATATTATATATACTGCACATGGATTTCACTTTTACGAAGGAGCACCTTTATTTAATAGTACTGTTTTGAAATGGGCAGAAATGTTAATGGCACATGAGACGAATACTATTATTACAATGAATGAAGAAGATTATCAATCTGCACTAAAATTTAAATTGCGAAAGGGAGGCAAAGTTTTTAAAGTTCATGGAGTAGGAATCACCTTATCAGATTTTGAGAACATTAAGCTAAATCAGAGTGAAAAAAGAGCAGAGCTGGGATTAAAGGACTCTGATATAGTATGTATTTCTGCGGGAGATTTAGTTCCTAGAAAGAATTACAAAACTGCAATTGAGGCTTTATCTCAGGTAAAAAATAATAATGTTCATTATTTGATATGTGGAATTGGACCAGAAAAAGATAAACTAAAAAAACTGGCTGATGATTTAGGAGTTTCTAATAACATACATTTTTTAGGGTTTAGAAAAGATATAAAAGAATTAATGAAAATAGCAGATATATTTATTTTTACTACACTTCAGGAGGGAATGCCTAGATCCATGATGGAAGCAATGGCATGTGGATTACCATGTGTTGCCTCTAAAATTAGGGGGAATGTTGATTTGCTAGATGATGGCAAGGGGGGCTTTCTTTTTGATCTTTCCGATAAGACCACTTTAATTAAATCTGTAAAGATTTTAGCTGAAAATACGAAATTAAGAAAGAATATGGGAAAATATAATCTAGTAGCAATCAAAGATTATGATATTAACGTTGTTAGACAAGAAATTAATGATATATATAAAGAGGTTTTAGGATAATGAGAATTTTACATTTATTGCAAAGCAACCGCTTTTCTGGTGCTGAAAATGTTGTTTGTCAAATCATTGAAATGATGAATGACAATCCAAATATAGAAATGATTTATTGTAGTAGAGATGGACAGATTCGCGATGCTTTGTTAGAAAGAGATGTTCAATTTGTTCCAATAAAGGATTTAACAAAGAGTGAAGTAAAAAGAGTGATTTTTGAATATAAGCCAGATATAATACATGCTCATGATATGAGAGCTAGTTTTATAGCATCTCTTGCTTCTAAAAAAGTTCCAATTGTTTCACACATTCACAACAACAATTTTGATTCTAGAGGATTATCATTGAAATCAATAGCATATATTTATGCTGGTATGAAGGCAAAACACATTTTTTGGGTATCAGATAGTTCTTATAATGGATACTATTTTCATAAATTATTTAAGAATAAAAGTGAAGTTTTGTATAACATTATTAGTATAGATAACCTTTATTCAAAAATGGCTCTTGATAAAAAGGTTTATGATTATGATATTGTTTATTTAGGTAGGTTAACCGCCCCAAAAAATCCTATTAGACTAATGAAAATATTTAAGCTATTAGTTAATGAAATGCCTGATATAAAAATTGCTGTAATAGGGACTGGAGAATTAGATGATAGTATTCGAAAAGAAGCCGAAAGACTAGAATTAACTTCGAATGTAATGTTTTTAGGTTTTCAGAGTAATCCTTACAAAATGTTACATGATTCAAAACTAATGATTATGACATCATTATGGGAAGGAACACCAATGTGTGTTTTGGAAGCAATGAGTTTAGGTGTTCCAGTTGTTAGTACACCAACTGATGGAGTAAAGATTGTTGTACATGATGGTGTAACTGGTTTTTTAGGAGAAACAGATGAAAATATAGTTGATAGCTGTAAAGTTCTTCTTAAAGATGCGTATGTTAGAGATAAAATGGCAAATGCTTCTAAAAAAAGAGCTAGAGAGTTAATGAACATTGAATTATATAAGAACAAAATTCTAAATGTTTATAACAATGCAAGGTAGGTAAATTAAATGATTATAACAAAAACACCATTTCGCATGTCCTTTTTTGGTGGCGGAACAGATATGGAAAATTACTTCAAGGAAAACGGAGGATCGGTTCTTTCTACTACGTTTGATAAGTACTGTTATGTAAATGTTAGACATTTGCCAAAGTTTTTTGATTATAACACAGAGTTATCTTACTCTAAAATAGAAAGAGTAACAAATGTAGATGATATAAAACATCCAGCAATCCGCGAAGCTATGAAAATGCTAGATATGCATGAAATCAGGTTAACATATGAGGCTGATTTACCAGCTCGATCAGGATTGGGCACAAGTTCTTCTTTTGCTGTCGGTATGCTTAATGCTTTTTATGCACTAAAAGGAAAATACGCCGATAAGAAAAAACTTGCTGATGAAGCAATTTATCTTGAGAGAGTACTTTGTGACGAAGCGGGAGGCTGGCAGGATCAAATTGCTGCTTCTTTTGGAGGTTTCAATAGAATAAATTTTAATGCTGATGGTTATGAAGTACTTCCGATTATTATATCACCAGAAAGAAAAAAAAGCCTTAACAATAATTTGATGATGTTCTTTACTGGTTTTACTAGATTTTCTTCTGATGTACAAAAAGCAAATGCAGTATCTAGTCCCATTGATAAAAAAACAAGCCTCGATAAAATGCTAAATCTAGTTGATGAAGCAGAAAACATCCTTATAAATTCAGAAAGAGACTTAGATGATTTTGGCAGGCTCTTGGATATCACTTGGAAATTGAAACGTCAAACAGGTGGCTCAGTAAGTACGAATGGTATTGATGCATTATATGAACAAGGTATTAAAGCGGGTGCACTTGGTGGTAAATTATTAGGTGCTGGAGGCGGAGGATTTCTTATTTTCTATGTACAGCCTGGTAAACAGGAGTCTGTAAAACAGGCAATGTCAGATTTAATGTATATTCCATTTGAATTTGAAAATGGTGGAACACGAGTTATTTATTATACTCCAGAATCATATGAACCAGTATAAAAGAGGATGGTAAAATGAATAATAAAATTATATTATTTACTGCAAATACGCAGGGAGGAATAATTCAATTTACAATTCAAATGTATCACGTATTAAAAAATAAAGGATATCAAGTATACGTATTTATGCCAGATAATGTAGTAAATTCTGATCTTAGTGGAATGGTAGATACACTTGTACAATTCAAAAAAGAAAAGAAAATATTGAATAATAGTTCTTATAAGAAAATTGCTAAAAACATTTCTAAAGAAAATCCTCTATTCGTATGGTATATGGATAATAGTACTGTATCACAGAAAATTGGATTATATATTAATAAAAATATACCTCAATTACTTACGATGCATGATGCAGGTAATTATCATCCAACATACAATGTAAGTATTAGAAATCAATTAGCAAACAAATATAATGAATTATTGGCAAAAAAATTTTTTACAAAGGTGAGCAAATTTTTAGTGCTTTCTAAAGAGAGTTATCACACTTTTATACATAATCAACCAGATTATGCGTGTAAATTAATAGTTATGAATTTGGGTGCTCATTTACCTAATGATAAAGAAAGTGTGCCGGTAGAAGTTGAAAAGCTTGTAGGCAAACCATTTTACTTGTTTTTTGGAAGAATTGATAAATATAAAGGTATTGTTAATTTATTAGATGCGTACAAACGTTCTAATTGTATATACCCATTACTGATTGCGGGTAGTGGTAAATTAACTGAAAAAGAAGAACTTTTATTAAGAAAGTGTAATAATGTAACTATAATAAATCGATATATTTTAGATGGTGAAATGAAATGGTTGATTAAGAATTCAATGGCTATTTGTTTACCTTATATAGAAGCTACACAAAGCGGCGTTATACCTTTAGCTTATTATTATAGAAAGCCAGTATTAGTGTCTAATTTAGCAGGTTTAACACAGTTTGTTGATCTATGCAAAACTGGATTCATCAATGAAAATATTGAAAAATGGATTGAATGTTTTAATAATCATGATTTAAATGATTACAAATCTATGGAGGATTCTATAGCTAAATATTATGAGGAAACGATGGACTGGAACAAGAACATAGAAAATGTAATTGAAGGCATGTCTGCATAATGGAAAGGAGATTAATGTGTATAATCGAGATAGTATATCAATTTCAAAATTATTTTATAGTACATTAGCCTTTTTATCATGCTGGTATTTCTATTTTGCTTCATCTTTTAAACTAAGACCATTTCCATCCTTGTTTTGGATAGGGATGGCTGTATTATGCCTTTTTTTAGGTATTATTCATAAAACAAAAATTAGTAAAATGGATATTGCTTATTTATTGAGTATGGCTTGTTTAATTATTTTGTCAATCTTTTCAATTGATAGTTTTTCAAGTATGATTTTTTTAGCAAATTATATTATATATTATCTTGTAGCTCGTATGACTACAAATAATTGTGAAGGTGAAAGTATACATTCAATTATATTATTCTTTTCACTAGTTCATTTGATATGTTTATTTATACAGGTAATTATGCCAAATCTGTATATTAGCTATATTTTACCATTACTGCCAGACAGTATTCATACTACTATAATTGAGCAAATGAATTGGAATAGAGTGTATTATGGTTTTTCTGTACAAACAAGTATGAGTGCAATGTATCTATCAATTGGAGTACTTATTTCTGCAGTAAGAGCTAAAAATGAGAGGAAATCCATAAAAAAACTATTTTATATCATATTGGTAGGATTATTTCTTATCGCAACTTTTTTTACGCAAAGAAGAGGGTCATCAGCAGCTGTATTGCTGATTGTAGCACTTATTTATATGAGAATGAAAGGAAATAAACTATCAAAAATATTATTTGTAATAATTTTCATAGTATTGCTAGCAATTATAGGCATTCAAAATATACCTGGTTTATCTGGTATAATGAACAAGATGAATATCTTTATAGCTAGTGGAACAATTATGAATGGTAGAGATTCTAATTTTGATTTAGCATTCAATGCTTTACTTCAAAAACCTTTATTTGGATGGGGTGGAGGACAAGTAGAAACTGCAATAGGATATGCTTGGCTTGAAAATTCATATCTATCTATTTTAGTACAGGTTGGTATTGTAGGATTTTTATTTTTTTATTATCCATACTTAAAACTTTTAAAAAATACTGTTCAAAATATAAAATATGAAGAAAATAATATTCTCGATTTTTCGTTTTATATTCAGATACTTTTCTTGATTATGAGTTTTGTTGAGAATTATTATGGAGAACCTCAACATATTTTTATATTTTTTATGATAGTATTGGCACAAAATAAGAAGAACTTTAAAAATAGAATTTAATGGAGTAACGAAAATGCAACTTAATAAAGAAAATGCTACAAAACAAATATCATTAACACTTATTTTATCTGTTGTAGCAATGGCAATTAATTATATGATTTCCTTTATTCTTACTCCATATATTACAACAAATATGGGAGCTGAAGCTTTTGGTTTTGTTTCATTGGCAAAAACAATTTCTAATTATGGAGTTATTGCTACAGGGTGTTTAAATGCATTTGCAGCTAGATACATCACGATAGCTTATCATAAAGATGATATTATTAAAGCTAACACTTATTTCAGTAGTGTAGTGTTTGCTAATTTAGGATTGTTAATGATTACTATATTATTTGAAATATTCTTTATATACAAGTTACAAATGTTTATAAAAATTCCCAATGCTTTAATATTTGATGTTAAAATATTATTTGCTTTAGATATAACAAATTATATGATGCTTGCACTTGCAAATACTTTTACAGTAGCTGCTTATATAAAAAATAAATTGGCTAGCGTTGAAATAAATAATGTAATTACATACTTAACTCAAGTAGTAGTACTTATTGTTTTGTACAGATTTTTTCCTATAAAAGTATATTATGTAGGTATTGGATTAATTGTTTCGACTTTAACGTTATTTATTTTAAACATTAGAATATCAAAAAAATACACCCCTGATTTAAAAATCAAAAAAGAAATGTTTTCATGGAATGCAGTTAAAAAATTAGTTCTTAGTGGTATTTGGAATTCAATAAACAGTGTTGGTAATTTATTGAATTCCGGATTAGATCTTTGGATTAGCAATTTAATGTTGTCAGCGTTAGAAATGGGGAATTTATCAATTGTAAAAACAGTTTCTACAATTTTGTCATCTCTAGAGCAATTGTTGAGCAGACCTTTTCAACCATATTTATTAAAAAATTATTCAAATGGTGATTCAGAGGGTGTGGTTAGGATATTTAAATTTGAGATTATGTTTTCGGGTTATTTTTCATCTATGTTATTTGCAGGACTCTTAACATTTGGTTCGCTATATTATAAGTTATGGACACCAACGCAAGATAATTTATTACTTTATAATATAACAGTCGTAACTGCAATTGGTTTTTTATTTGAAGGTATTGTGCAGCCGTTATTCTATACTTATACGTTGACTTTAAAAAATAAAATTCCATGCTATGTCACTATAGGAAGTGGCTTTCTAAATGTGATTGGAATGTATGTTCTATTAAAATATACAAATTTAGGATTATATGCAGTCGTTGGAACTACTACAGTTCTTGGATTTATAACATTTTTGATTTTTACACCACTATATTCGTCGCATTGTTTAGGAATAAAATGGAATGTATTTTATCCAGGTATACTAAGAGTATTGGGCGCAGCAACAGTAATAACTGTAGTCTTGCGTTTATTGTTTTTGAATTTTATGCCTTCATCATGGTTTGGACTGATAATATCAGCACTATGTTCATGCATCTTAGGCATACCTATTTTTATTTTTATGGTTTTAAGTAAAGAAGAACGTATTTTAATAAAGAATAAATTAAAAAAATTAGGATGTAAGAGAATATGAGAGAATTAGATAAAAGATTATATAAACATATTGAATTATTAATTAAACGATATCCGATGTTAGATATTATAAAAAGGGATATTATAGATTCATATTTAATATTAGAAGAATGTTATGAACATGATGGCAAACTTCTTATTGCTGGTAATGGAGGGTCTGCTGCAGATTCGGAGCATATAGCTGGAGAATTAATGAAACGTTTTAAAATTCCTAGACCTGTTTCTGATGAATATGCTAAAAAACTTATTGAGATTGATCCTGTAAATGGACCTATATTAGCAAAAAATCTTGAGCAGTCATTAATGGCTATTCCTTTGGTAGCTCATGAAGCTTTAACAACTGCATATATTAATGATGTGGATGGATTAGGAGTATTTGCTCAACAATTAATGGGCTTCGGAAGAAAGGGAGATGTTTTTCTTGGAATTTCAACATCTGGTGACAGTAAGAATGTATTAAATGCAGCAATTGTCGCAAGAGCATCTGGCCTTAAGATAATCGGCTTGACTGGACAAAAAGGTGGAAAACTTGCAGAAGTTTCAGATGTTGCAATCAAAGTTCCAGAAACAGAGACTTATAAGATACAAGAGCTTCATCTTCCGGTGTATCATTGTTTATGTCTAATGCTCGAAGATAGATTTTTTGGCAATTAAAATTAATATGATTTATATACTTATGTAATATTTTATTTATAAAATATTACATACAATAAAATTATTTAAAATAAGGAGAAAAGCAATGAAAACAGTTATTATGGCAGGTGGTAAGGGGACACGAATAGAATCTATTGCTTCAGATATACCAAAACCAATGATATCAATTGATGGTGTACCTGTCCTCGAAAGGGAAATTGTTTCTTTACGAGATCAAGGATTCACTGATATTATTATCACGATTTCACATTTAGGTTCTATAATAATGAACTATTTTGGAGATGGCTCTAAATTAGGGGTAAAGATAAGTTACTATGATGAAGAAATGCCATTAGGTAATGCAGGTGCACTTTTTAAAATTAAAGATTTATTAACAGAACCATTTCTTCTTTTAAATGGAGATGCTATTTTCGATGTTGATTTTAAGAGATTTGTTTCTTTTCATCAGTCTCATGGAGGAAAGGTAACTTTATTCACGCATCCTAATAATCATCCATATGATTCAGGACTTATTATTGCAAATAAAAACAATATGGTAGAAGCATGGTTGACAAAAGAAGATGATAGACCAAAATACTATAAAAATCGAGTAAACGCAGGACTTCACGTCATAGATCCATCAATTTTAGAATATTTTGATGCAAATAAAGTTGGTAAGATAGACAAAAATACTGGAAAAGTTTTCAAAGTAGATTTAGATCGACAACTTTTGAAACCATTAGCAGGTACTGGGGACATGTTTTGTTATGATTCACCAGAATATGTGAAAGATATGGGAACACCTCAACGATTTCATCAAGTAGTAGAAGATTATATTGCTGGTAGAGTTCAGTTAAAAAATCTTGCAAATAAACAAAAAGCAATATTTTTAGATCGTGATGGGACTATTAATAAATATAAGGGGTTTTTGACAAAAATTGAAGATTTTGAGTTAATTCCAGGTGTTGCCGATGCAATAAAAAAAATAAATAATTTAGGGTATCTAGTAATTGTAATTACAAATCAACCAGTTATCGCACGTGGTGAAGTTACTTGGTGTGAACTTGAAAAAATACATAATAAAATGGAAACAGAACTTGGAAATGAAGGCGCTTATTTAGATGGAATATATTTTTGTCCACACCATCCTCACAAAGGATATAAAGGGGAGCTTGCAGAATTAAAAATAGATTGTGAATGCCGTAAACCTAAGCCAGGAATGTTTTTTAAAGCAGCCAATGATTTTAATATTGATTTAAGTCAAAGTTATATGATTGGTGATAGCGAGAATGATATAAAGGCGGGAATTGCAGCCGGGTGCAAATGTATTTTATTTAACGGTACCGGTTCAAATTATGTCAACGATGATTTTGGACAACTAGATACGGTTGAAACATTAGATATATTTATAAAGAAATATTTAAAGTAAGTTACAAAATAATGCTCTAATGAGAATTAAAGAATTTATTTGATGACTCATCTTTTTTGAAAATCTTATGAGTAAAGATGATAATAATGCTAGATTAGTAAAGAAGAGTCATGAATTTGCATCTTTACTTCAAGAAGGGGCTATTAAAGAAGATATTGATACTTTATTTATGGGCTTTACTGAAGCTGAGGCAGTTAAGTTATTCGCAAATACATATTTAGCTCTTCGTGTATCTTATTTTAATGAATTAGACACATTTAATAAAACAGGATATAGACATCATTAATGTCAAATAGACTTGTAC
>OKRY01001826.1_pt1 | contig 17151 bp, 13 predicted proteins | sample 1601121 | NCBI WGS metagenome assembly OKRY01 (sample SAMEA3541546, study PRJEB24748) | human gut metagenome | biome: human gut; feature: human-associated habitat; material: faeces | place: China | collected 2012
AGTAGATAATGCTCTTTTTCAATGCCAATTTTATATGTTATTATTTTTATCCCACGAGAAAGCGTGAAGAACCATAAATTTTATATTGGGTAAGTATACTTCCTGAAATACTGACGGTATTATTCGATGCGTCGCCTGACTCTTTATCGGGTATACTTCCGCCTGCAATAACGGATCCTGATAAAGAAGAATTACCTGACGCATTCGTCACATTCAGCGTATTCCCGCTGGTCGTCCCCGTGTCGCTGTTACCGGTAATTTTCGTATCCGTAATTGACCCCGTCAGCGTCAAAGCCTCAGCCTCTGCCGTCATGGCAGAAAATCCCATTAAGCTGGATACGACCAGAGCTGTCAAAATCTTGTACTCCCTTTTCATGATTGGCCATCCTCACCCTGAAGATGCAGCCCTGGGCATGCATCTAAAAAAAGAAACAAGTGCCTTCCTGCAAGGAATCCTCAGACCTTCCCAAGGCGCCAGATTCCTTCCCCCGAGCAGCCTTCCCAAGGCAGCTCATACACAATCAACAGGGCCAACAGGCACTTTCTTACTTTTAATCATAATTCTATGATAAAAAAATATCTATCTGTCAGAATTATAGAGAACTCCGTACGATAGATATGAACTATTTCTATAACGAATTATTTAAATGTAGATAGGCATTAACGGCATTCGATACCATCGAAAGAAAACCCCCACGCCCGCCAGAATGTCCTAAAACAGTACCATAAAATCTTTAGATACTGAACATACCCTCCATAAAAAAGCGGTAAGCTGTATATCCTTAAGAAAATAGGAGTATACTGCGGGAAATGACAGAAAAGAGGGGGTATCCTCATACCCAAAAGAGCATCCCGAGGAGATTCCCCGGAATGCTCTTTTCCTTACTCATATTTTTCTGCTCTTTCACGAATGTCTCTGATGACCTTAACAACATCCGTCAATTCTTTCTGACTGAACAACTGCGTTACACCATATGGTTTATCGAAGGGAGCTTCCAGAATTCTCTTCGGACTTTCCATATAACCATTGACGGATACATAATTAATGACGGTCTTGATAAACTCAATCTGCTTTGTATTCAGCGCATTGCTGTTAATGAACTGGGCAAATGCTTTCTCTGCTGCCTCTTTATCCAACTTGGCAATATGGCGGACAGTCAGACCGAAAGGCTGGTTCTGATAGAAAGTCTCATAGTCTTCCTTGCTTCCCAATTCCTGCGTGAATATTCTTTCCAGATCCTTGTAATCTTTCTCCGTAAGCGGCTCGTTATGAACCAGTTTGCGTATGGCATCGACATCATTGATATGCGCCGTGAAGTACCGATTGACTCGTTCCTGGTACGTTTCAAACGCTTCGGGCCATATAATGCCAGTCCCCGGGAAATCCCCGAATTTGCGTCCTTTATCCTTGAAATTTGTCACAATAGGAGGTTTGGAGTCATAGGGGATAAATTTGATCAAGTCTCTCAGTTTGATTCTTACTTCTTCAAATTGAAGTGCATCCGCTTTGCTCCAGAATTCACTTGTCTCCAGTTTGTTAAGCAGCTTGATTTCCTTCTTAACAAAACTGATATGCGTGATTTTCTTCAATTCCTGTACGATCCACAGAATCTGGGACTTCATTCTCTTATAGGAAGGAAGATCTCTGATAGATGCCAGCATCAGCCCGTACATAAGGTTGTCGAAACGCTTTGCTGTCTCATCCTTATCAACATCTTTGACAAGCGGCGCAATTTCATGATCAAGATCTGCAACAGCAGAATCTGTCAGCGTCTGGAAAACATCCTTGTTCTTGTACTTCTCTACATAACGCAGACGGAGGCGGACAGATGCCAGCTCAGGATTCAGACTCTCAATCTGCCTATGACAAATATCTACTAACGAACTTCTCCATTTCTGGTACGCCTCATCAGCGAATGGAATCTCCTGAAAATGTTTAATCAGCCCGACGCGCTTGATAAAAATACTTTCAGAAAGTGTCTTTGGATTTCCTGTATCCGGTGGTGGATCAGGATGCTCGCTAAAGTATGTGAAATTCCCACAGTAACCAAAAATGTAGAAATATCTCTTTCCCGTATACTCTCCATTCTGCAAATCAAAGCACGAGAGGTCCGGACAGAGTCTCGTACCGCGTCCGATCATCTGCCAGAATTTCGTTTTTGAACGCACCGGCTTGAAGAACACCAGGTTCACGCACTCCGGCACATCGATACCTGTATCAAGCATATCTACAGAAACAGCAATGACAGGCTCTTTATCCTCCTGCTTGAAATCTGCAATGGTCGTATCTACATACGCATCCCCGCAGACGACTCTTTCAGCAAAGGTGCCATGATACTGCGGATACAATGCATTGAACCGCTTCGTAATAAATTCGGCATGATTTTTATTCTGTGCAAAAATAATCGTCTTGCCTAATTGATCCCCGCCTTTAACTTTGATCCCATGATTCATTAGATCCTGTAGAACATGATCAACCGTGTCAATATTGAAAATATAGCGGTTCATTTCCTTAGACGGTATGATCTCCGGCATAGAGCCATCGTCTTCCGTAAAGAACTCTTCGTACTTCTCTTTTTCCTCTTCAGAAAGATCGTCGTACTTGATACCTTCTTCCAGGAACTTGGTTGTCCGCTCAAACGTATAGTACGGGACCAGATATTTACCATCAATGGCTTCCTTGTAGCCATATTCATACGTCGGCTGTCCATTCGGCAGCTCAAAGAACTCATAGGTATTGCGGTCTACATCCGTTTTCGGAGTAGCAGTCAAACCTACAAGAATCGCATCAAAATAATCGAAAATGGCTCTGTATTTTTTAAAGATACTGCGGTGGCTTTCATCAATGATGATCAAATCAAAATGAGCGGGACTGAAAAGCCGTAATCCGTCCCGGCTTCTTGTATCATCGATCGCATTCAGGATTGTCGGATAGGTAGAGAAAATAATACGGGCATTCTTATCCTCTTTATTGCTGCAGAGATTGCAGAGAGACATATCCGGCAGGTACTCTCTGAAAGCATCTTTTGCCTGTGCAACCAGAGCTGTACGATCCGCCAGAAAGAGAACGTTCTTAATGCGGTTTCCTTTAGAGAGCACATCCACCAGACTAGCCGCCGTGCGCGTCTTGCCCGTACCAGTCGCCATGACGAGAAGATGTTTTCTTCTCTTTTGTTCAATCTTGGAGCAAACAGCAGCAATCGCTTCCATCTGATAAGAACGATTCGTGATCCTCTCATCAATCTTAATGGAAAGAAGAGAGGTATGTCCTTCTTCCCTGCGGTTCATCAGACGCTGCAGATCTTCTTCTCCAAAAATGCCGCTGACCTGTCTCTGCGGTTCAGACTTGCTGTCCCAATAATACGTTTCAAATCCGTTTGTGTTGAAAATCATCGGACGGCGTCCATATTTTCTTTCCAGACAGTCTGCATAAAGAGAAGCCTGTTTCCTGCCGACGTTAGGATCCTTGCTCGTTCTCTTCGCTTCGATGACAGCCAAAGGACGTCCGTCCCTGCCGAAGAGAACGTAGTCAATATACCCCTTCTGGCCAGGAACGCCATTCATATCGCTGACTTCATATTCTTCCCAGACATTCTGATTCGGGCCGTCAAAAATCCAGCCTTCCATCTTCAGATCCACGTCGATATAAATCTTGCGCGTCTTGAATTCGGAAATCGTTTCCGGATTGAAATGACGCTCTTCCTTATGCTTCTCTTTCTCTGCTTTCAGCTGCTTAGACAGCATCTGAATCTGTTCATACAGCTTCTTTGTTTCTTCTTCTTTCTCCTGCAGCAGACTGGCTTGTTCCTTGATTTCTTTTTCGTTGAGAGTGACTTTATCCTGGGGGATGAGGGATTCTTTGAAAGTATGCTCTGTATATTCAGCGCCGTAGCAGTAATCAATCCATTCAATGAACTCGAAAAGCGCGCGAAGAGACATCACTGCATCCGGCGCCGAAATATTCTTTCCTGTATGGACTGCCATATTGCCCAGCTTGATAATGATCTGCAGCTTTTTCCATGTATCGTATTCCATAGCATAACGGAAATCCGGTTCATGAACTAAAGTCTGCAAGTTATCTCTGAAAGGAAATGGAATATTTTCTGCAACATATACCCACTTCACCGCTAACTCCAGTGCTTTCCGGCAACCGATGGCGCACATGGCAGGTGAAGTCGCATATACCTTTTCCGCTTCAATAGCCGCCGGAGCAAAGGCTGCATAATCCTCCTTGCCCCGCAAGAAATCAAAATTCCCCATCTGTCTACTCCCATTAACGATAGATATGCAAGATTCGTATATTTTTATTATACCAAATATTTTGATGCACATTCATAAAGCATTAAGAATCTCGCCATATTTTGATTTATCAACTTGATTTACAAATACAATATAGTTATCGATCAAGTCAGAAGGCGGGCATATAATCGGAAATTCTTCAATGTGTTCTTTATTTAACTGACGCTTATCGATTCCACCAACACATACACTTCTGATTAAATCACGATATCCTGAAGAAACCAAAATTTGAAGAACAAACTTATTATTAACACCTTCCTTAAGCCGGATAAAATATACATGTCCATTTACATTGGCCATGTCATCTTCGCCCTCATATAAAGCTGCTCTTCCTAATGAACTGTTCTCAGTGTTTATTCGACCAGTTTTTGTCATAAGAATATCACCATGTTTAAGACTACTGCGTTTCATACTTGCATGAGTTTTAGCATCAATATATGCAATATCATCCATCTTCAGATAGTCTTTCCATACGTTTTGACTTCTGAAGAATGGAATCCCTTCTTTAACATAGTTTTCAGAACCACCCTTTGGTGTATTCCCGCTATTAATTTGCAACGACAAATCCTTTAACTTCTTTACAGGCCATTTCATAGGATTCGCAACTGGATCTCCAAACAACTCGATAAATCGGGATTGGCATTCAGGCAATGTATTTTTGATGAGAAACCTTCACGTTCTTCTGATTGATCATGGCATACTGCATCGTCGTATCAATTTGAGTATGTCCCAGAAGCCTTTGCACCTGCTCGATCGGCATTCCCTTATCAATTGCCCTTGTCGCCAGTGTTCTTCTGAACTTATGCGGATGGACTTTCGGAATTCCAAGTTTTCTTCCTAGTTCTCGAAGGCGGATCTCGACACCGCTGATTTGCAGGCGATTATAAGGTTTAAGCAAAGAGACAAATAAAGCAGGATGGTTATCTGTCCTGGAATCCAAATAATTTTTCAAATGGATCTTTGTCCGGGCATCAAAATAAACCGGCCTTTCCTTGTGCCCTTTCCCGAAGACGATACATTCCCTGTTTTCAAAATCAATATCTTCCCGATTCAGATGAACGAGTTCTCCCACTCTCATCCCAGACGATGAAAGAAGATCTATGATGGCCAGGTCTCGGAGATTATGACATTCATCCCGCATCCGCTCTAGGGCTTCATCCGAATATGTCTCTTTTACCGTCTTATCTACTTTAATCTTATGGATCCTTCTGACAGGATTCTTCAGAATGAAGCTTTCCTCCTCGAGCCAGCTGAAAAAGCTGGAAAGAATCCGCCGTATATTATCTATGTTCGACTTTCCGCATTGCCGCATCTCTCTATACTGCGATAAGTACTCACGAATATGCTCTGTCTTCATATGCAGCACGGACACTGTCATCTGCGAGAAGAAATTGGAAAGCGTCGCTTTATAGTATCGGATCGTTTTCTCGCTTAGTCCCTCGACACGCTTTGCCGACAGGAACTTCATCATCAAAACTTCATTGCTTTCATCCGTCTTCGGCAGACTGGAAGATTCATCCTCAATCGTTACCTGATGCATACAGTAATCCAGCACATCCTGCAGCCTTTCCAATTGTGCATTATCCAAATAAGGAAGCATCTTTTGCATGATCATTTCAATCAATTCATTTTTCATTGTATCCCGCCTTTTTTAGGCTAAGGATAGCAAAAAAATCCACGTCCCGCCATGAAACCATGGAGAACGTGGATTTTTACTAACCGAAGTACTGCTGCATCAAAGATTTTTTCAAAATTTCGAGCTTTTCCAGACTCTTTTGTACTGCCAATTTTGATTTATCGACTTGCTGCACGAAGTCGGCAAATTCATTTTGGAGGGTAAGAGGAGGGAGAATTATTTGTAATTTTTCTAACTGTGATTTTGTAATAGCCTGTCTTGTGGCCCCGCCCGCTTCTCCCAGGGAAAGTAGTAAATTTTTATATCTATGGTGCAGGAAAAGTTTATTTAGAAATTCCGGATTCAAATATTTTGGAATGCATCGAATTATGGACACATGCTGATTAACGCGAGCAGGAATTACTGTTTTCGGAACGATACATGACCGAGCTACGGATGCCCCTGTTATATTTAGCAAAACATCATTTTCTTTAACAATTACATTCTCCAATTGTTTAGCTTGTTTATCTGATAAATAAGCTAAATCTTTACTCAAAAAGACTCCATCATGAACGTTCATGCTTCTAATGAACGGAATACCTTCTTTCTGATAGCTGCTTTTCCCCCCTTTAGGTGTCGCTCCAGATCCTATTTTACTAGTAACATCTTGTAGAATTGCTAGATTCCAGAATTTATCATTAGATACAGGATCTCCAAACAACTCGATAAATCGGGATTTTACAAGTTGATCAAACTTCGATAATTCCTGATTTCGAAATGCAATTAATTTCTCGATATTACTTAAAATACCACCGATTTTTTTCTGAACTTTTATTTCAGGTAGATTAAGTGGTTCCTTCTGATAATCCCTGAAATAAATATGAGGTATAGTTGCACCACTAAAATACTTAGCTAGATTCATGTATTCCATGCTATATACTAAGTAGTTAATATCTACCTTTTCATTGGGAATAATATATTGCATCGTACCTATAACAGATGAGTATGCAGGTAACTTCATTACCCTTCCTATTCCTGCGCCATCTTTAACTACTGCTATATATGGTTTTTCACGTTGATAGAAATCCACGTATTTAATAAGCCCCGATGCTCCATAAATAGGATATTTCCCTTCATGTCCTTCTAAACTCTTCTGTATAATACTCGAAGAAGCTTTATCACAAACATCCCCTAATCTTACCTTCATAACATGCCCTCCAGATCTTTTAATCCCTGAGAGATTTCTTCTTCTAAGGATTTCAGATCTTTCAGAATCTCTTTTGTTGGGGGATATTCTACAGGAACGTATTCGATTTCTTTGTACTTATTGATAGAAAGATCATAATCCTGATCAACAATATCCTTTTTCGGGACGAGGAAGCTCTGCTCTGTACGTTTTCTTCCTGCTTCCTGATCTATATGGTGGAAACGTTCGATAATGTCCGGAATATCATTCTCTGCGACTTCCGTTCTCTTATCATCGAGGCTGTACCCATCAGCTTTCATATCATAGAACCAGACATTTTCCGTACCGCCTGCACCTGTCTTTGTGAAAAGAAGGATTGCTGTAGATACACCGGCATAGGGTTTGAAAACGCCGGATGGCATGGAAATGACGCCCTGCAGCTGATGATTTTCTACCAGTTCTTTTCTGATCATTTTATGAGCCTTGGAAGAACCGAAGAGGACGCCATCAGGGACGATACATGCGCAGCGCCCGCCTTTTTTGAGCATGCGGAGGAAAAGAGCCAGGAATAAAAGCTCTGTTTTCGTCGTATTTGCAACAGCTTTCAGGTCTTCGCTGATGCTTTCTTTATTAATACTTCCCTTGAATGGCGGATTGGCCAGACAAACGGAGAAAGCATCGCTGATTTCATTTTGCTTGGAAAGACTGTCTTTATAAGCGATGTTTGGATGTGTGATGGAATGGAGCATCAGGTTCATGGCAGAAATACGGAGCATGGTGTGATCCATATCAAAGCCGGTAAACATCGGGCCCGCGAAATGATCCCATTCTTCCTGTGTCATTTCACTGCCGTAATGAGCGCGTACATATTCAGCGGAGGAAATCAGGAAACCTGCCGTACCACAGGCAGGATCGCAGATGGTATCTTTCGGCGTCGGCTGAATCAGTGCGACCATCATGTCGCGAATATGCTTCGGTGTTCTGAACTGACCATTCTGCCCGGATGTCTGAATTTTCCCAAGCATGTATTCATAAAGATCACCCTGCATGTCCTTGCTGTCGAGATCATGCGTGTAGAGATCATCCATGCCAGTAACGAGCTGCTCCAGTACCTGCGGTGTAGGAATCAAGAAAATAGCATCCGCCATGTACTTGGAAAATGCTGTTTCTTCATCATCCACTTCTCCATTATCGCCAGTGACCGGAATGAGTTTTCCATCCGCATCAAAATCCGGCAGCTGCCCATGTTTCATGGCTTTAATCGCAGGGAACACAAATCGGCTGATGATATTAAACATTTCCTCAGGATTCTTATCTTTGAAATTATCCCAGCGCATAGCGCGGCCGACTTCCGAATTCGGAAAAATAGGATGGCTGACGGGTTCGCCAAAAATATTCGCCATCTTTTCATTTTCCTGTTCCTTCTTGTCCAAAGAGCGAATGAACATCAGGTATGTCAATTGTTCAATGACGGTCAAAGGATTCGTAATCCCGCCAGAATATAAGTGAAGCCAGATTTGATCAACTTTATTTTTAACTGCGCCAGTAATCATAATACCCTCCAAAGATAATCTATACATTGCATTTATTGTACAAGCTAATAGGAAGATTTGCCACTTTTGCCATTATCATTCTCAAAAGTCCCCGCTCAGGAATCCCGAGCATCGCGAGTTCTGCGGGATTCGGTGATGAATAAGGAATATGGTAAACTACATATAGGTATTCTAGGCGAAAAGGAGAAATTGTTATGAAGAAGATCCTGACTGGCGTAATCGGCTGCGTTTTCCTTTTTGTCATTTTCTCTTTTTTGTTTCCAATGTCGACTGTGAAGTCGACGGTCAATTTATACTGGATCCTCAACCATAGGCCTTTCGTCACTTACGTCGACTGCGAAAGGGTACTGAACCGAGCAGCTTCGAAGGACACCGTTTATGCCGACGTTAGCCGGTACATGGATGAAGGAACGTACAACAATTTATCGGTAAAGACAAAGTCTTTTTACCACGATGGCCAGCCCTGGGATGACACAGTGCACGTGATCCAGCAGCAGAAGGAAAAGGATGCCGACGCCAGTTAGCCGTACTGGCCGAAGGAGATTCATGGAAAGTGATCAAGTACATCGAACCAATAGAAAGCACCTGGTACGCCCCGACCTATTTCGAACACGTCTATTCCGCAATCCTCCCGGACGTGAAGAAGTGAATGAACCTTCGAGAGCGCCGCTAACACTCGCCTTCCCAATAAGGAAAAAGGGCTGCAGACCGGTCTTGACCTTGCCCTGGAAGGGAAGTCAAGTTTAATACCATACAACCTCGCTGACGCTCGATAACTGCACCTCCTCAGTCGACTCCGTCACCAGCTCCTCCGTGGGGAAGCCTTTCTGGTGCGCCGCTTGCCGCTATTATCATTCTCAAAAGTCAACGCTCAGGAATGACGAGCGGAGCGAGTTCTATTTCCCCGCGCGCCGCTAATGCTCGCCCCCATTTTCCCCACATGAAAAGGACACCGATTTTTCTCCGGTGTCCTTTTTTGCTTTCGCTATTTCTTATTTCCTCCGCTTCTCCCTTAGAATTTATAGCGGTACGACAGGATGAAGTTTCTTGGGGTCGCGTAGTAGTCGCTGGTGGTGTGGGAGACGATGTCTTTGCGGTTCAGGAGGTTGTCGATGGCGAGCATGATGTCGCTGGATTTGTTTGGCGAGTATTTCACGGTCATGCTGGTCAGGAGGTATGGTTTCACGCTGTGGGAATGGGCAGCAAGCGGCGACTGGACGCGGTCTGCGAGGTAGGAGAAGTTGAGGGCTGTGGTCCATTTCTCTTTTTCGTAGCCTACGCCGCCGGTGAGAAGGATGCGGCCGTAAGAGCGGTCCCAGTATCTCTTGGCGGATGTTTTTTCTGTGGTCTGCTTGCTTTTCGGGTCCTGCCATGTGAGGCCTGCGTGCCAGGTGAAGCCGTTGTCTTCCTGGCCTCTGATGCTGGCTTCGATGCCGTGGTTCTTGAAGTCTTCGTTGATGGCATACCAGCGTCCGGAGGTGCCGGAGTAGGAGATGTTGTCGTCGATTTTTTCGGTGAAGAGGGCGACTTTGTACTGGCGGTTGGTTTCTTCTTTCTTCCAGCCTGCTTCGTAGTGGAGGCCTTTCTGCGGTTTCAGGTCCGGGTTTCCGATGATGTTGCTGATGCCGCCTGCCTGCTCGCGGGAGTACATCTGGCTGAAGGTCGGAAGGACGAAGGATTGTCCTACGCTGGCGTAGAGGCTCTGCGTATTGTCCAGTTTGTGCAGGTACTGTGCCTGGCCGCTGAAGTTGTGGAAGTTCTGGATGCCGCCGGTGGTCCATGTGCCGCGGCCGCTCAGGGTCAGGACGTCCTTGGCCGTGAGATTTCTTTCCCAGGATCCGAAGGCGGAGATGATGTTGCGTCCGGTATCGCTCGTTTCATTTTCAAAGGTTTCCCTGACGAGGGATGTGCCGATCAGGAAGGTCTGGTCCGGATTTCCATCCCATACTTTCTGCACGTCGTAGCCGTAGGTCTTGTTCTTTTCCTGGCCGCGTACGGCCTTCGGCGCCGCGTATTTCTTGCCGGTTGAGGAATAGTAATCGGTGCCGTGGGTCTTCAGTGTGTTGTAATTGTAGAAGACGTGGCCGCTGATGCCGTCCAGGCCATGGAAATTGAACTGCAGGAAATCCTTGTCGTTTTCGTACCGGCGGATGTAGCGGGGATGGTCGTTCATGTCCTCGTAGTCCGGATCGGTGATGCCGGTATAGGTGTAGGCCCAGCGGCTGGCTGATTCGTCATGGTTGTACAGAAAATCCGCATGGTCATTGAGTTTGTACGTGGCAAGGAAATCATTCTTCTCTGAGCCGAAGAAGCGCTGCTTCATTTCCACGGGGACGCGTGTCTTTTCCGGCTTGATGGAGGAGTCGGACGAGGAAACGTATCCCAGTTTCCCCCATTTATTGTACGTGTATGCGATGGAGAGGTCTCCTGCATTCGCTGTGACGGCGTATTCCTGGCGGCCTTTGTTGCCGAGGCCGACTTTCACTTCGTTCGGCAGTGTCTTCTTGGTGATAATATTGATGACGCCGCCGGTCGCCTGGCTGCCATAGAGGACAGCTCCGCCGCCGCGGACGACTTCGACGCGCTCGACAGCGCTGGTCGGAATGTTTTCCAGATTGTAATTCGTGCGCCAGTTGATCGGCGTGCCGTTGATCATGACGACGGTCCCGTTCGAAACGCCGCGGATGACGTTCTTGGTCGTCATGGACGATACGGAAGTGCCATTCGGTCCCATGCCGGCATCGATGACGCCGTCGAGGTACTGCAGAGCGACCTGCAGATTGTCCGCGCCGGTCTGCTCGATCTGCTCTTCGGTGAAGGTCTGCGTCGCAGCAGGAATCTCCGCATCGGATTTCTCATACCGCGTGGCCGTGACGACGACTGGATTCAATGAATACACAGCGTCACTTGTCCCGTCCGCTGCGCTGGCGTTCCCATATGCGCCTGCCATGAATACTGAAAGTACTGCTCCCGTTAATAACTTCCCTTTATACATCAAATTTCCTCCTCAATGAATGATGATAAAAGGTTTCTCATTCCCCGATTTCCGAACCCTCCCTTTCTTTTTTAATTTATTATTATATGAATTCTTATTATTGACTCATCTATTATATACTAATAGTTCATCATTTGCACCAATATATTAAATCTTGACCTAACTTATTATTAATTGGTATCAAAGAAACAGGGCAGGCCTGCTTTTCTTTGCGCCTTTCTCAATCCGAACCTATAATAAAGGTAAGAAAATCAATACGGTCTTATCGAAAGGAGGATCATGATGAAACTTCCTGTTATTTTTGCCGGACACGGAAGCCCGATGATTGCGCTCGAGGATAACGAGCTGACAAAGGAATTCCAGAAAATCGGAGAGAGGGTCGTTTCCGAATTTGAGAAGCCAAAGGCCATCCTTTCCTTCTCCGCCCACTGGTTCACCCGCGGGACGTACGTCCAGAGCGATCCCGAACCGCGCCAGGTCTATGATATGTACGGATTCCCGAAGGAACTCTACGAAGTCCAGTACCATCCCAAAGGCTGCCAGGAACTCACCGACGACATCCTTGCCCTGCTGCCGGACATCTCCATCAACGACGACTGGGGCATCGACCACGGCACATGGACCGTCCTCGTCCACATGTTCCCAGGCGCCCCGATCCCCGTCGTCCAGCTCTCCATCGATGGCATCGAAGGGCCGCAGAGCGCCTACGACATAGGAAAAGCCCTCGCGCCCCTGAGAGAAAAAGGATACCTGCTCCTTGGCAGCGGCAACATCGTCCATAACCTCAGAAGACTAGAATGGGACAACCCCAACGGCTCCCCGCAGGCCGACCGCTTCGACGCCTTCATCACGGGGCTCGTCAAAAAGAGAGACAACGAAAAAATCATCCACTACGAAGACAACCCCGACGCCGCCTACGCCGCCCCGACAGCCGACCACTTCCTCCCCTTACTTTATACACTAGGCGCCGCCCAGGGAGAAAAACCCGAGATCTTCAACAACGTAAGAAACACCGGATCCCTCTCCATGACAGGATATTTATTTGGATTTGGGGAGAAGTGAAGAGAGGGAATGATGATGGGAGCGGAGAGAAGCCAAACAACCTCGCTGCGCTCGGGAACTGCACTCCTTCCTGTCACTCCGTGACACCCTTCCTCGCTGAGGCAGGTTTTCTCGATTCTGATGGGTAGTATCGAACGAGATTTAATACGGTTTTCATTTACGGTAAACGCATTTAAATCGCCATTGATAATAGCCGTTTTCGCCGGCACGGAAGGTTTTGACCTGCCCCAGCGGGGAAGGCGCGGTCAGCCAATCATTTAACTGTTGCTGACGAAAGGGGTGCAGTATTCATCGCATTTTAAAATATGAAAAGGTTCTACGAGCGGAGCGAGGTTTTGCGGTTTTAAAACCATACAGCCGCCTTGCAGGCTAGGAACTACATCTCATTCCCTGGCTCCGCCAGGACCTTCTCCTTCGGAGCAAGGTTAACACCCTTAAACCTCGCGTTGCTCGATAAAAACCTTAAAACCAAGGCTGCGCCTTGAGGAAAACCGGAAAACCTCGCTGACTCTCAAGGACGCCCAAGCCGCAAAAAAGGCCCAATGCATTTGCATGAGGCTCTCTTTGTATATCTCCGATTTTAAACTGCTCTGACAGCTCCCCCATCTGAGCGTCTTGCTGCTCAGTGCGGGTTACCTGCGGCGGTTTGTGGCGTGCTCGTATTCATCTTTCAACCACCGTACGTCCACGGTCAAGCCATAATTTATATCCTTCAAATCAAAATATTTATAGGACAGTAGGTGTTCTTTGTTAAACATGCTTGGAAGTTGCGGTTCGCCTGTTTGGTCTTCCTTTTCGATACGTTCCAGTAACTCGCCCGGGAACATGTCCTTTATGATACCACGCCCGGCGCCGGCGGTCACATGAGGATAATGGTTTCCTTTGCCCGGCTCCATGGGCCGCGTCCCCTTGAAGGTAATCTGGAATTCCCAATTGCAGCCGTAATCATAGATCATGGTCAGCTCGTCCCCGGGCGCAAGCTTCATTTTCTCCAGATGCACCCGGTTAGGCCGGCTTGCCTTAGGTCCATCGGGATCGAAGCGAAGCTCATACCGTTTACCCTTATAGTACAAACAGAACATGTGATCACGCCCCGTGTTAAAGACCACCATGATCGTGTACGCCAGCTGGGCCAGAGTAGACTTGGCAGAAATATCGATATCCCGCCAAATCTTATCCTCCATCTCCTTCACAGCCACGTGGAAAGAATAAAGTTCTGCCATAAAATGCACCTCCAAATACAAGAATGGGACACAAAAACAGAAACTGCATCCCCTGCCGAATTAATTACTGCTAAAAAGCCCGGGCTCAAACCACCCGATCATCATCGTTCTTCATAACTGTATACACTATAAAATAAAACAACGTCAATAGCAAACATTGACACCATTTTTTATGAAATGGAGGCGGTGGAGCGAGAATGAGCTGTCCCCGTTAGGGGAGAGTGGCGCCGGAGGCGACGAAAGGGGTTCATTACCACGAGCTACGCGAGGTTGTGTGGTGTTAAACTCGCCTTCCCAGACGGGGAAGGTGTCCGGCCTCAAATACTTATGCCGGACGGATAGGGTTGATTATTCATTGGGTTTTATAAAAGGTTCCGCGAGCAAAGCGAGGTTGTGTGGTCTTCCATTTGCGAAGCAAGGAAATGGTGTTGACCTTGCTCTGGAAGAGAAGGTGTCAGGCTCCAAATTTCTGTTGCCTGACGAATGAGATGTAGTTCCCACGAGCAAAGCGAGGTTGTGTGGTTTTGAACTTGACCTTGCCCTGGAAGGGAAGGCGTTGCCGAATGGCGACGGATGAGTTGCATTTCTGCAAGGCAGAGCCTTGGTTGTATGGTTGTGTGGTGTTCTTTTAAAAAAGCATATTGATATAGAAGCGTACCTTGGCACTTTAGCGATGACACGAGAGCGGCGAATCAACATGATTAAAACCATACAGCCGCCTTGCAGGCTGGGAACTACATCTCATCCGTCAGCTACGCTGACACCTTCTCCTTTCGGAGCAAGGTTAACACCCTTAAACCTCGCTCCGCTCGAGAAAAGGAAAAAGCAGCGTTTTAACGGATTTTGTCACAGCTCTTTTTCATTTTCCAACGATCCTGGTTCCCAGTTCTGCGATGAAGCGTTTGCCGCTTTCTACTTTATAGAAGTCAAGGGGATAGGAGATTTCATAGGCAACGTTGGCAAGTTTGAGGTGCTGTTTTCTGGCGGCATCGAGGAGGGAATGGTAGTAGGAAAGGTAGTTTTCTCTGGACCAGATGAAGTCGATGGCGAGGAAGTTTTCTTCTGCCTTTATGAGCGTGAGGTCTTCGGGGATGGACTGCGGGATGGATTCTATTTTCTTGATGGTGTGGGAGTAGATGATTTCGGAGAGGTCTTTGTAGTCTTTTCTCGGGAAGAGGAAGCCGTAGGAGAGGGCGGGGATGATATGGAGGGAGAGGAGGCGTTGGTCGAGGAGGCTGACGGCGTCGTCGGGTTCCACTTTCGGGGTGATGCCTTCTTTTTCAATCGGAAGGGAAAGGAGCGTGGCGCTTACGCGTTTGATATACGGTCCTTTTCCTGCGTGCTGCTGCATGAGGGATGCCTCCTCGAGCTGCTTTTGCTGCTGATGGACCATGATTTCCATTTCATGGAGTTCCTGCTGTTTCTGGAGGATGGCTTTTTCCTGGCTGTCCCAGAGGCTCCGGAGATCGACGGGATCTTTCTGAAGGGTTTCCCGGATTTCCGCAAGGCTCATCCCTGTGCGCTGGAGAAGACGGATGGTCTGGAAAAGGAAGATCTGACCATTCGTGTAGTATCGGTAGCCGCTATCCGGATCGATTCTGGCGGCCGGCAGCAGGCCTTTTTTATCGTATAAGCGGAGCGTCTGCACGCTCGTGCCGCGGAGGGCGGCCATGGTTCCTATGGAAAGCATAATTCCTCCTTGACTCTATACTTACTATAGACATTATACTCTAGGCAAAAGTAATAAGGAGGTATTTATATGGAAAAGAAAACGATTCGTCTCATTGTTCCGGACTGGCAGGCAGGGGATAATCCTGTCTATTATTTCGGCGCGAAGATACTGCAGGTGATTGCTCCGAAGAAGGAAGGGCAGAAGGAAATCACGATTCCTGTCCCGGACGATTTCAAACCGCTCGAAAGGGAAAACGGCGTGACGGCGCAGAGCGCTGTGTATCAGCAGGTGAAGGATACGGTAAGCGCGATCGACAAGGAAGCGCCGGACAAGATCATTACGTTTGGCGGGAACTGCCTTGTTTCCCAGGCGCCTTTTGCATACCTGAATGAAAAGTATGACGACCTCGGCGTTCTCTGGGTCGATGCACATCCGGATATTTCCAACCCGGAAATCTATGAAAATGAGCATGCGATGGTCCTGGCCAATCTTCTCGGCGCAGGGGATCCGAAGCTCTCCGGACTCGTGAGGAAAACGCTGAAACCGTCACAGGTCCGCTATGAAGGCATGCAGGGCGGGGTCGATGTGGAACAGGCGGAACTTGATCGGCTCAGCGTTTCTTATGCGGCAGCCAAGGGAAATGAGCTCGACACGGAGGGAGCCATTTCCTGGATCCGTGAAAACGGGATCAAACACATCGCCCTTCACCTCGACTGCGACGTCATGGATCCCCATGATTTCTATGCGACCTATTTCAATAACCCGGCCCTCGGACCGATTCCGTACAATGCGGCCACCGGCCACATGAAACGCGCTTCCGTCTGGGATTTCATCGAGAAGATCAGCAAAGAAACCGACCTCGTCGGCTTCACCATCGCCGAATACATGCCATGGAGCGCCATGCAGATGAAAGAGCTCATGAAGAGGACGAAGATATTCGGCTAACGGCTCTTCCTTTTTCCTTTTCGCCCGTATAGGGTATAATACAAAGAAAAAGAAAGGAGGCGCTGTATGTCAAGAGAATCAAGGATCGGTATGTTCGCATTCATTGGGATTGTCGTCATAGGACTGATCGGGCTCTTCCTGAACCCCATCGAGCGCCTCCGCGACCAGTACTTCCGCGTCGATGCTGTCTTCGACGATGCCGGCGGCATCCGGGATGAAAGCCCCGTCCTCTACGCAGGCGTCTGCGTAGGCCGCGTCCACTCCTTCGAAGTGAAAGACGGCAAGGCCATCCTGACACTCCAGATCAAGAAGAAGGCTCTGATTCCAAAAGACTGCACCGTAGGCACCTCCAGCACCGGCGTCGTAGGCGACACCTACGTCAAACTTTCCGGAGGAAATCCTGGCGCAGGCTACCTCCAGAGCGGCGACGTCATCTATGAGACCAAGTCCGACCGCATGGACAAGATCATCACCAAGGCCCAGAAGCTCATAGAATCAGCAGAAACTACGAAAGATAATATAGATAAAATGAGGAACTAAAAATAAAGGCGGATTGTATAATTAAGTTGAACACTTAAAAATCCATAGCGAACCCTTGTGG
>OKRY01001827.1_pt1 | contig 17150 bp, 8 predicted proteins | sample 1601121 | NCBI WGS metagenome assembly OKRY01 (sample SAMEA3541546, study PRJEB24748) | human gut metagenome | biome: human gut; feature: human-associated habitat; material: faeces | place: China | collected 2012
CCGGGTATCGTTGTTTATGACATGGATGTTCCTGCCGATAATCAGCATGTGGCCCGCGCTACTGTTGGTGAGACCTATGATCGCATTCAGAAGGACATCGATTCCGCTTTCGTAAACTTGGATAAGGCAGGTAAAAAGGCTCCTACTTCTGCTTTCTACCTGGGCCGGGAAGGTGTCTATGCCCTTAAAGCAAATGTAGCACTCTCTATGGGTAAATATACTGAGGCCGAGGTGGCTGCTAAGAATGCACTCTCTATCAAGTACGGGTCAGCAGAAAAAGCCATCGAGACGCCATTGACGGCTGCCGCTTATACAGATATGTGGGGCCAGGTAACCGAGCAGACTGAGGATCTCTTCACTATCAAGAAATCGAGCGACGACAATCTGAGTGCCAACGCTCTCAATACATTGTATGGCTCTTACTATGCCACCATTCAGAGCAGTGCCCTCAATAAGTTGGGTGCAAATGACATCCGTCGTCAGGTCTTGCACGAAAGTGATGGAGGTGGTACAACATCATCCAAGTTCGACGGTCAGGCTGACCAGGCTGTGAGCAATATTCCTATCTACCGTAAGTCAGAGATGACGCTTATCATCGCTGAGTGTGAGGCTCGCCAGGGCAATATCGAGGAGGCACAGAAGTACCTGTTCTATACAGCCCGTCGCAACCAGGATCTGAAGGAAAGCGATCTGCCGACAACGACAGACGGACTTCTCTCGTTTATCGCTGACGAGCGTGTACGCGAGTTCTTCCAGGAGGGCAAGCGATTCATTGATGCCCGCCGTATGGGACTTACCATCTCTGGCGATAATTTTTCAAACTGGGATATCCAGAAGTTTGTGTTCCCGATTCCTTCTAACGAAGTGAATTCCGGCTTCGGCGTTGAGCAGAATGCTAACTGGTCTGACAACCTCCCCAAGGTGGACTAATAATAATTTGACTTCAATATAATCAGTTTCGCCGGGTAGAAGATAAGCTTCTGCCCGGCGATTTTGGTTATCTACAATAAAGCTACGCAAATCCATAAAAACATCGTCTGAAGACTCTACAAAAATAAGCAAAAACTTCGATAGAATGCAATTTTTAGTGCTGCAAACTTCGATAGAATGCAAATTTAAGGGCGGTAAACTTCGATAGAATGCAATTTTAAGGGTCCTAACTTCTATCCTTACGCCTTTATCTCCTCGTACTTCCCCAGGGTCATAGCCCTTTATCTGTATCACGATGGGGATGGAGCCGTGAGGCACTATAAATAGATAAAGCGGTTGGCTTTATACTGGCACAAATTATTTGTGGCGTCATAAAACAAGTGGAATGACAATTGCAGAAATTATTTGTGGGAGCATAGTTTAGGCTAAGCAAAAAATATGAAAGGAATGTTTGTGGCCTTACGCCTTACAACCTTACACCTTACAATAAGCTACTTGAAGACATGGGAGGACAATATTATAGTAATACATTATTGATTATAGTATATATAATAATATATTATTAATTATTATATATATAATATATTATAATTAATTATTATATATAATACTATTATAATATATATTATCTGTATAACAATATATTATCTATAGCATACATAATATTGTCCACGCATCTGAGTCTGAGATAGTGGTCGTACTACCTTATTGTAAGGTGTAAGGTTGTAAGGTGTAAGTATAGCATTATTCCTTTATTTCCTCATACTTCACCAGGTCATATCCCTTTATCTGTATCACGATGGGGTGGAGCTGTGTGCCGTGGTGCGCGTTCCGACTCATGCCGAACACAAGCAAAGATACGTTAGGCTATTATTGTATTCTAAGTTGGCCAATTAACCACTCTGCTGCCGGCACTATACTTATCTTATGCCCTTTGACTGTCACTTGCTCCTCATAATCCATATTGATAAGCAGCAAATCGTCGCAGTGGAACTTTTTAGAAGCCTTAACAAGTGCATTGAGCTCACGTTGCCGGGTTTTGTCACTGCTGATATCGTAGGAAACCTGTATCAGCTGCTCTACGGTTCCATCTTTGACGACCATGAAGTCCACTTCCCACTGTCGGTCACGGTAATAGAAGATGTCTTTGTACTGTGGGCGGTAACGACGCAGCAATTCTATATATACCACATTTTCCAATCGCCAGCCAAGATTTGTCGAAGCGATGACATCATTTCTGTCAGTCACGAAAGCAGGATCGACAACGTAGACTTTCTCGTTCAAAATGCGCTCCCTGCTCTTATAAGAAAACTTATGAATGCCCAAGAGCAGGAAAGCTTCCTTCAGATAGCCATAATAGTTGTCTATCGTATGATCAGAAAGGCCTAAGACGGAAGATAACTCCTTGGCAGAGTATTCCTGGCAGAAGTTATCCATCAGGTAGGTGGCAAGCCTTCGTAACACTTCAACAAAGCGTACCCGGAATCGCTGTGTGATGTCGTTCCTAATGATTGCATCGAGCAAGCCCTCTACATAGCCTCGTTTGTCTGGCTCGTTCAACAACTCCGGGAAGCCGCCCTCAATCAGGTATTCGCTAAGAGCCTTCTTCCTCAAAGCAGTGGCTTTTACAGAGAGTGAAGACAAATTGATGTCTTTCATCCGAGCCATCTCAGTAAAGGAAAATGGAAAAAGTTCTATTTTATGGTAGCGACCTGTCAGATGTGTTGTGAGTTCCCCACTCAACAGCTTTGCGTTAGAGCCAGTGATCACAAGATGGATATTCTGACGAAGCATACGGTTGACAAATAGCTGCCAGTCGTCTACATTCTGCATCTCATCAAGAAAAAGATATTGAAAGTCGCCATAAAGCTGATAGAGAGCATCAAGGACTGTGTCGAAGTCCTCGGTCGTCAGACCTATCAGACGATCATCATCAAAGTTGGCATACGCAAAATTTGCTTGGTTTTGACGAAGGACCTTTTCACAGAGTGTAGATTTCCCACTTCTACGCACACCAATGACCACTTGAGCCAGCTTGCTGTTCAGTGAGAGTTGACCCTCTTCCAGGCGGTCGCAGAGCGTTGACAAATTGTTGCTTTCCAACTCTTCCTTTTGATCTGAAAATACCGTGATAAGTTTTCTGACATCCATAAAAACATCGTTTGAAGACTCTGCAAAGATAAGCAAAAACTTCGATAGAATGCAATTTTTAAGGCTAAAAACTTCGATAGAATGCAATTTTTAAGGCTGAAAACTTCGATAGAATGCAGTTTTTTGTGCTGCAAACTTCGATAGAATGCAGTTTTTCAAGGCACAAACTCCGATAGTCACACTTTTATCTCCTCGTACTTCACAAGGTCATAGCCTTTGATCTGTATCACGATGGGGTGCAGTGTGGAGCCGTGGAGCATAGTCTGGAGTTTCTTGTCAGCAGCATAACCTTTGATCTGTGCCACGGCCTCCGTCCACTGCTTCTCTGCCTCTGCCTCAGTGGCGTCGGCCTTGAGATATTTCAACTCAAGGATATAGCTGTGGGTCACCATTGGATAGGTGAGGTAGTTGGGCAGGAGGAAGAAGTCACAGTAGCCGTGGGCGAACTCCATCTCGGGGGCCACAAGATAGTAGTTGGTCAGCGTGAGGTAGGCGTTCATAAAACCTTGCAGGTTGCGCTCGCCCTCGATGAGCTGGCGCACGGCTGTCGTATCGTGATAAGCTTTGCAAATAAACTCTATCAGGGGGTGCCAGTCACCGTCAAGAGCCGCACCGTCATAGACACTACGCAATTCGGCAATGGGTAGTGCATTGATATTCTGGTATTCGTCCAACATGTATTGATAGTACTGAATACGGACATTGTTGTTAGGAATAATCAACTTCAGTGTCTCGCCGCGTACACCGCCGATGGTCAGCATGCCATAATAGTAGAGCAGACTGACGAAATTGTCATAGTCCATAATCCGCTCAGCGGGGAAATGGCTGACAAGAATACCTTGGATATAACCTTTCTCTGTGATCTCGTGGATGATGCGGAGACGGTTCTCTTCCATGTTGTCAATTTCTATGAGCCGCTTGAGCTTGCCGTAGTCTGTCATCGTGTTGGGATCAATCATTACCTTCGGTCGTTTGCCTGTATCGACGAGCTGGCTCATATAGTAGCATACCATGTCGCAGTTAAACATGCTGGGCTCAACGCCAAAGCTATCATCGGCGAAGCAGTAGTTGTCGTACCACGGCTTCATGTCGGCAATGATGTCGTCCTCAGTCTTGTCCTCACCGATGGCTCCCACCTCTTTATAATAGTGGATCATCTGCCTGACTTCCGCCTCCGAGAAGCCCAGCATCTGATCGAAGCGAGCGTCGAGGCTCATGTTCAGGGCGATGTTGTAGCCACTGGTGAGGTCGTCGAGCGTAATGGGCGACACACCGAGCATGATGATGCGGTGGAACATCGGCTTGAAGAGCTTGAAAATGTCGCGATAAAAACCTGTGCCATGGGTAAGTTCGTGATAAGCCTGCTGTCCCTTCACGTTGAGCACGTTGTTGGTGAAGTTGTCGTACTCGTCGACGATGAGGTAGAGTTTATTTCCAGCCTTTTTTGCCTCCATCCTGACTATGTTGAGCTTGCTGGCAGCAGTTTTTTCGCGATGCACCCACTCGACGACGCGAGGACTATAGTAGTTCTTATAGTTATCAATGAAAGAGTCCATCACATTGCAGCAGTAGCTATTGAAGTTCTCGTATAAATTCTCCAAATCGCTGCCCACCAATGAGAAGTCAAGATGCAGTACTTGAAACTCACCTCGCTCTTTGGTTGGATGGTCGGCGACATACAGCCCCTTAAACAACTCTTGGAAGTTGTCCTTTTGATTGATGTCGTAATATGACTCCAGCATATCGAGGAACAGACTCTTGCCGAAACGGCGCGGCCGAACGAGGAAAAGAAAGTTACCCGCCCTCTCCATCTTCTCGAAGAACATGGTCTTGTCAACCAAATATTTATTCTCTTTTCGCACCTGCTCAAAGTCTGAGATGCCATAAGGAACAAGCTTGTAATCTGCGCTCATAGTGACTGCCTTTTGTTTCTATTTGCAAAGATAGTGAAAACGAGTGGAATATGAAAATAAAGCCTTAGCTTTATTTTCTATTCCCGAGTGCATCCTATCTTTGGCAAAGATAGTGAAATAAATAAGATAGTGAAACAAAAACGAGAAAGTTTGGGGAATCTTTCTTAACTTTGCAGTGAGTTCTTAAAAAGCATACTACGCACTTATCCATCCAGACAGTAAATTCTATTTATCTATATTTATGAGAGAGAGTATATTCCTGTTCCTCGCCCTTCTCCTGACTATTGTTGCTCAGGGCCGGGAGCGCACATCCGCAGAGATGCGGCAGATTGCCATGACGCAGTTGGGCCTGTCGGCTACAACGCGTGCCAATTCAGCAGAATTGAAACGAATGTACACAGGCGAGAAGTTGAGCATCTACGGCACGGACAAGGCTTTTGTCGTGGTGAGCTCTGACACGCAGTTTACGCCGGTGTTAGGCTATTCCGACACATCCTTTGACAGCGACAACCTGCCTGCTAACTTCCGTTGGTGGCTGGCGCGTATCACGGCGTCGATGAAGAACGGGTATGTGTCGAGCTATACGCCTACCCAGAGCACATCGAGCGGCTCCTACCTCTGTACTGCACTGTGGGGACAGGAGAACCCTTATAACCTCAATTGCCCAAAGTCTTTTGGCCGCTGGGGATCCAATCTGTACACCGGCTGTGTGGCTACGGCGATGTCGCAGATAATGTACTACTATCAATATCCTACTACCGGCTCGGGCACAGACTGTACGTACACTGTTACGAGAAGCTCATCGAGTGAAGGTAAAACGTATCCGCGGAGCTTCAACAATACCTACGACTGGTCGAACATGATAGACGACTACACCGGTCAGAGCACCAGTACGCAACAACAGGCTGTGGCCACCCTCATGTTCGATGCCGGCACCGCTGTGCACATGCAGTATGCTTCCGATGGCAGTGGCGCCTATACCAATGATGCGGCTTCTGCCTTTGTGAAGAACTTTGGCTATGACTCTCTCTCCGTCAATTATCTTACGCGTCTTTATTACAGCGATGAGGAATGGATGGACATTATCGATAATGAGGTTAGCAACGGGCGCCCTATTCTCTATTCCGGTGTTGACGCTACGTCCGGTGGTCACGCCTTCGTCTTTGACGGCATCGACGGCAAGGGCTATGTGCATATCAACTGGGGTTGGGATGGCGCGGCCAATGGCTTCTATGACATCGCCGACTTAGAGCCAAATGCCGACATCCTCTCTTCATCCACCGACTATCACTTCAATCTTGACCAAGATATGGTCATTGGCCTGAAAAACCATGCTAATGCCGATGCCGAGGACAAGTATCACTCGCAATGGGTTTCCGACAGCATCATCGCCTACACTTCTCCGGCGAAGAACAGCCTCTCCATAGAGCTCGCAGACATGTGGAATATGGATTACCAGACCTTTGAGGGGACAATCAATGTCTTGTTTATCAATCAGAGCACTGGCGATACCACGGTCTACGAATTTTTTAACTCGAAAGATTATGGCAGTACGGAGTATTATTCTGGTTATACCCTGAGGAATAGTACTGACGGAACTGTGGAGCCTTTAGAATTCGACTTAAAGTCTGATTTAGGACTCCCGGCTGGCACCTATAAAGTCTGCTTTGCCTCCCAGTCTAAGAAGCAGAGCGAGCCGACCGTGCTCCGCATCCCTGGTGGCGAGAGCAGTGCCATCTTCACCTACGCCGAGGATGGCACGGTTACCTTCGGTGCCACCACCGGCATCTCTTCTACGAAGATGGTGAGTCCGGCGGTCAGCAGCGATGAGGTATGCGTCTACGACATCACCGGCAGGCTCGTCTATGTCTCGAAGGCTTCTTCCTTCCAGATGGACGATATTCCTGGGCAGGGCCTGTTCGTCATTCGACAGGGTGACAGCACGCAGAAAGTTATCAAGAAATAGCAGGCTTATCTCCTTCTGATAAGAAACCTTGCATTATGGAATGGGGAAATAAATCTTTGGCTTTATTTCCCCATTTGATTTCTTTTATCTATATTTGCACTTGAAAACAAGTTTAAAGCTTTATGAGCATGAACCTTCAGCGCATCTTCTGCGGTATAGCAGGCTTCAAATCGGCTTTCATGGTGAGTCTTGCCATGGTCATCGCTACACCGCTGTTCTCACAGACGCCACGCGGCCACCGGCTGCCGAATATAGCCGTGGGCATCTACCATCACCATGACTCCATTTTGTGCTCACCGCTCAATATAGGACTTGTCAGCGAGGTAGACACGTTGCGTGGCTTCCAGTATGGGCTCTTCCTTGGTGCAGCCCGTGGCAAGGCCAATGGCTTCATGCTCTCCACCCTGGCCAACGCCACCCACTCTCTCCATGGCGTAGCTATAGGCGGCATTAGCAATATTGTCTTCACGCCAATGAATGGCTTCCAGCTCTCGCCGTTGACGAATATCGCTATGGGCGTGCGCCACGGATTCCAACTCTCTACTATTGCCAACATCAGCTCCGGTAAGATGCGGGGTGCACAAGCCAGCTTCTACAACTATGCCGACACGCTTCGCGGTACGCAGTTGGGCATTATCAATGTGGCCCTGAGACATCCCAAGGGCGTGCAGATTGGACTCTTCAACTACACCCGTGACCTTGAGGCGCGGAAGATAGGACTCGTCAACATCAACCCTCAGACGCGCATCGACATCATGCCTTATGTCGGAACCTCCACGCGTCTGAACCTTGCCCTGCGCTTCCGCAACGAGCATACCTACACGATGCTGGGCGTTGGCAGTCATTTCTTGGGTCTTGACGAAGACTTCTCCGGCGCGCTCTTCTATCGCATGGGCCGCTACCTGTCGATAGCTCCCCGCTGGACGTTGGGTGGCGATGTGGGCTTTGCCCATGTTGAGACCTTCCATAACAGTCAGCTGACACCGCGGCGCATGTACTCCCTTCAGGCGCGTGTCACTGCCGACTATGCCATCAACGATAATGTCAGCGCCTTTGTGGCTGCCGGCTATGGCACCACACGGCACTATGGCTCACACACCAACTTCCGCTCCCGCGCCCTCTTGGAGGCGGGCCTGGCTATCCGCTACCATACCAACCCCGACCATCAGCAGCAGTGGGAGGAGGAACGCCAGCGTGACCGGGAATATATGCTTGGCAAACTGGCTGAGACACCGCAGGACAGCCTCTACCGGTGGTACGATCCTTCTTATACCAAGAACCGGTGGCTTAGGGCTGCCGCCCTGGCCACGGGCATCAATGTCTTCGTGCATTGCTTCGACCGATTTGTAATGAACGAGGACTTTGCGCAGGTGACCTTCAAGAGCATCGCCCACAACTGGCACCACGCCTTCGTGTGGGACAACGACCAGTTCTCGACCAACCTCTTTGCCCACCCCTATCATGGCAATCTCTATTTCAACTCTGCACGCAGCAACGGCCTCTCGTTCTGGCAAAGCGCGCCTTATGCCTTAGGTGGGTCGCTGATGTGGGAGTTCTGTGGCGAGGTGGAGCCGCCAGCCATCAATGATGTGCTGGCAACGACCTTCGGCGGTATTGCCATCGGTGAGGTCATGCACCGCGTCTCGGCACTCATCCTCAACGATCGCTCCCGCGGCTTCCGCCGCTTCCTGCGTGAGGCCGGTGCTTTTGTCATCAACCCTATGCAGGGCTTGACACGTGTCATCGACGGCGATGCGTGGACAGTGCGCGACAGCGACTACCTCTACCATGACTTCCTGCGTATCCCCGTGGAGTTCACGATGAGCGTTGGCGACAGATACCTTGCCGATGAGAATGGCATCTTTCGAGGCGAGCACCAGCCTTACCTGACGTTCAACCTCGTCTATGGCGATGCCTACGACAGAGAGACCACAAAGCCATATGAGTATTTCACGTTGAACTTCAGTGCCGGCTTCACAGGCAACCAACCGCTCATCAACAACCTGCACCTCTTGGGAAAGTTGTGGAGCAGCACTATCTATGACGGTAAGCAAGGTAAGACGATTGTGGGTCTGTTCCAGCATTTCAACTATTACGATTCCAAGCCTGTCAAGGACGGAACCAACCGCACGCCCTACCGCATCTCTGAGGCCGCTTCGTTTGGCCCGGGTATGATGTGGCAGTTCCCGGAAGTCGGAAACCTGAAACGGTTTGAGCAGAGCATCTTCGCTGACCTCATCCTCCTTGGTGGCACAAAGAGCGACTACTATAATGTCATAGACCGCGACTACAATATGGGCTCGGGCTTCAGCGTGAAGTCGAAGACGCAGATGGTCTTTCCACGTTTGGGCTTCTTCTCTCTGCTCGTAGACTATTATCATATCTATACTTGGAAAGGCTACGAGGGGAAGGATCTTGAGCATACCGACCCCCTGTATCTTAATGCGCAGGGTGACAAGAGCGACGCGCAGCTGTTAGTCTTCCGCCCGATGTTCGTCTTCCAGCTGAAGAACGATATCGGTATAGAGTGGCAAGGTGCTTACTATGGCCGCTATACACATTATAAGTATCATCCAAATGTGCGTGCCCATACCTTTGAGATGCGCTTGGGCCTTTTGTACCGGTTCTGATAAACAATAAAAGCGTGGCCGCATCCACGCTTTTATTGTAAGTATATCTCAAGGAAAAAATTACAGCAGCTCAGGCAACTCAAAGAGCTTTATGCCGTTGCTGCCTTTAACGAGGATGCAACGGCCTTTAGGTTTGTCGGCCTTGATGGCAGCCTTGACTTCTTCCACATCTTTAAACTTCCGGTAGTCGCTCTGCGTCTTCATAAACTCCTCGCCGACGAGCCACACTTCTGTGAAGCCTTTGGCCTTTAGGGTGTCGACGACTTTCTGATGCTCCTCCTGGCTGACTTCGCCCAACTCCCTCATGTCGCCGATGATGACCATCTTCGGCTGCGGCATGTCGAGGCTCTCAAAGCTGTCGAGCGCAGCAGCCATGCTTGTTGGATTGGCATTGTAGGCATCTACGACAAGGACGTTGTCGGCGGTTTTGACAAGCTCAGAGCGGTTGTTCGTGGGCTGGTAGTGCTCCAAGGCATGGTTGATTTGCTCAGGCGAGACACCGAAATGCAGTCCTACAGCCACAGCTGCCAGCATATTGTCAACGTTGTAGGCACCGATGAGATGGCTCTTGACGCTGTAGACGTTCGGTTTGCCGCTCTCCTGCCATTCTATGGAGATGAACGGGTCGGCAGCCGTCACCCGTCCTTGTACGTTGGCATCGTCTTCGCTGCCATAGCTGATGATGCGGTCGAGCTCGCGCTCGCGTGCCATGTCCACGAGGTGCGGGTTGCCGGTGTTGAGGAATACGAGGCCGTCATGGGCCTTGAGGAAGTCATAAAGCTCGCCTTTGGTCCTCATCACGCCCTCGAAGGAGCCGAAACCCTGCAGGTGGGCGCGTCCCACATTCGTGATGAGACCAGCCGTCGGCTCTACATATTCCACAAGCTTCTTGATGTCACCGGGATGCGAGGCTCCCATCTCCACGACAGCCATCTCGTCGTCGGCAGTGAGTCGCAGCAGCGTCTTGGGCACACCAACATCGTTGTTGAAGTTGCCTTCGGTATGCATGATGCGGTATTTCTCGGCCAGGACCGCGGAGACGAGCTCTTTCGTCGTCGTCTTGCCGTTGGTGCCGGTGATGCCGACAACAGGGATATTGAACTGCCGGCGGTGCTCGCGTGCCAGCTCTTTGAAGGTTGTCAGACAGTCGTCAACGAGGATGAGACGGCTGTCGGTGGCGTCGTAGTATTCTTTCTCGTCGATGACGGCGTAGCTACAACCTTTCTCCAAGGCTGACTTGGCAAACTTGTTGCCGTCAAAGGACGCACCTTTCAGTGCGATGAAGATGCTGCCCGCGGGGCAGTCACGGCTGTCAGTGGTCACCTGTGGGTGCTGGCGGTAAAGTTCATATAATTTCTTGATGTCCATGTTAACTGACGTTTGTTTCGGCAAAGATACTGCATTTTGTGCAGGTGGCAAACGAAAAGCGTGATTTCTTTGCTTCGAAAGATATTTATCTATGGCTTGATGGTCTGCCGCTATGTCCGTAGCCGGCTCCTCCGCTGCGCCTATATCGACACAAGCGAGTTTACTTTTGCCGTAGTGAGTAGATGGTGTAAGAACTTATATGTCAATGTAATACGAATGAGAATACGCTTAAATGCGTTTACTTTGATAATACCGGTTGCTCCTACCAGCCTAAATACTTCTTAACTTTGCAACGCATTTCCACGAGAAAGGCGTCAACACTTTGAATCGATAATATTTACAAGACAAAAATCATAATGAACAACAAATCTCTACTTCTCTTCTGTGCTGCTATGGTGGCTTCTGGTGCCATGAGTGCTCAGACTTCCAAGCGGGATACTCTCAGTGTTTCGGCTTCCAAGGGTGACAACCGCAATGTCATGCTCAATGCAGCAGACTCTTATAAGCCGCGCGAGATACAGATAGGTCTGCCTTCCGAGGACGTCAACGTCTATGAGAATGGTCTCCCCGCCGTCTACTCCTCCAGTGTTCATAAGCTGTCCGCTCACTGGCGCAATGATGCCAGCCTGAAAGGCACCTCTCTGATGTCGCCTTCCGAGTCGGCCATTGCCACGGGTAACATCGCCTATGCTGTTAACGCAGAGAGCCAGCTCGGCATCAGCGACAAGGCTTTCAATGGTGTCGTCAACTGGCATGGCAACCACTATGGCCTCAACACCTTTGATATCAACCTCAACGGCCGTCTGGCAAGAAACTGGTATTGGACTGCCAGCATGTATCAGAACTTCGATCCCGGTACGCAGAAACAGCGCTACACCGATTTCGCCGACCGTACCCAGATATTCCATGCCGGCATTACCCATACTTTCAATGATGGACGCGGCAAGGCTACCCTCCTTTACAAATACAGCTACAGCAAGAATCCCGGCAACTTCAACAACCAGGGACCTTTCGTCTACAATGGTGACGGTTCTGTAGACGAGTTCCAAGGCTTCAAGCTCGGTCGCTATTCCTATGTCCCCAACGGTGGTCACCTTACTTATTATGATGTCATGAATGGTAAGGCCAGCTCATGGGATTTTGAGCAGGATATGGACAACCACGCCAACGAAGTGGCCTTCCTCTTCGAGAACACTTTCACCAACGGTTGGAAATGGAACCTCAATGCCAAGTATATGGATGCTCCCCGTGCCAATTATGTCGACTTTGGCGGCTCTACCATCTCTAATGTCGAGAATGGCGTTCTTGGCAATTACCTCCTCACTACCGACGCACAGGGCCAGAATCCTTATAACGGTTATGTAGAGGGCCGTCGCACATGGCTTCATTTCGGTAAGGTGCGCTCGTTCATGCTTACCAATGAGCTCACCAAGCAATTAGGCAATCACGCACTGCGCATCGGTCTCAACGAGTGGTACTATCACCTCAACTACCATTCCTCCTCCTTCCAGTGGTATGCCAGTGCCGATGAGTATCCCACCATTCTCTATGGCAACTACTACAATCCCTTCACCAATACCACTTCCCGCTCGCAGACTTATGACTTCAACGAGCTCAGCCCGGAGTATACGAAAGGCTCAGAGAATAAGTTAGCCATCTATGCCACCGACACCTGGCAGGTCACGCCTAAGTTCAAGCTTCTCTATGGTGGCCGCCTTGAGTATTATCGCATGTCAGCCGACCAGATTTCCACGCCTCGCTACAATGGCTTCTATATCGGCGGCGTCAATGCTGACGGTGTAACCATCCAGCCTGCCAAGGTCACGAAGGACAAGCTCAACTATGCAGCCACTCTTCAGGGACAGTATGCGCTGACCAATAAGTTCGGTTTCCTTGCCGACGCTACCGTTGCTACGCGCTTCCCACGCATCAGTGACTATGCCGGCACAGGTCCTACCGAGGAGCAGTACAAGCGTGTCACCATTCCACTTATCCGTGGCGGTATCTACTTCAAGAACAACTGGATAGATCTGACGTCTATGGTCTCCTACATCTCCAAGTCGAATAATATCGACCAGCAGAACCTCACTAATCCTGGCACTTCCGAGTCAAAGACGGTGCTCCTTATCTATAACATCCACACCCTGGGCTGGACGACCTCAGCAGAGATAGATCCTTTCAAGGGTTTCCATCTCCACGCCCTCTTTACCTGGCAGAAGCCGCAGTACAGCAACTATAGCGCCAGCGTGACCTTCAACAATGGCAACACCATGAGTGTCAATGCTGACAAGATGATAGTCAAGGAGATTCCGCAGATTCTCATCGAGCTCGACCCCAGCTATCAGATTACCAAGGACGTGCGTGCCTGGATGAGCTTCCGTTACTTCGGCAAGACTTACGCCAACCTTCAGGAGGCTTTCTACTTCAATGGCCACTGGGAAACGTTCGGCGGCATCAACTGGCAGGTCAACAAGCACCTCTCTCTCGGGGCTGACGTCGTCAACATCTTCAATGTCTCCGGCGCCAAGGGTACCATCAATGGAACAGAGCTCGTCACCAAGGAAGACGCGAAGAAGTATGCCGGCTACATCATGAGCGGCAGCTACCTCCGTCCGTTCACTGTAGAGTTCTCCGCATCACTGAAATTCTAAACCACCTAATATCCTTCAACAATGAAAAAGCTTTTCACGCTGCTCACATTGTTCCTTGCTGTCTTGGGAGTTCAGGCAGCAGGCAAACAGAACATCCGTATCAGCACCAATAATATAGACCTTGTGCTTCAGGTTGCCGAGAACAACCGCCTCTATCAGGTCTACTTCGGTGAGAAGATTTCCTCTGACGCCAGTTTCGGCCATTTCGACTGGAAGATCAAGCCGGGCTCCGATGGCAGTTATGGCATCCGTGGCCGCGAGGCCTACCCCGGTTCCGGCTGTGAGGACTCTTTTGAGCCGGCCTTGGCCATCACGCATGCCGACGGCAACCTCACCACCTATTTATATTATAAGGGTCACGAGCAGAAAGCCGTCAAGGGTGGCACAGAGACCATCATCCGTCTCGCTGACGACAAGTATGCCGACGAGGTCACGCTCCACTATGTGGCCTATAACAAGGAGAATGTCATCAAGACTTGGAGTGAGATTCGTCACAACGAGAAGAAGGCTATCACCCTCTGGCGCTATGCCAGTGGCATGTTCTACTTCAACGCTGACAAATACTTCCTCACCAACTACCATAGCGACTGGGCGCGCGAAGGTCAGCCTGCCACACAGCAGTTGCAGTTTGGCAAGAAGATTATCGACACCAAGTTAGGTTCCCGTGCTGCCGAGCAGAGTGAGCCTTTCTTCGAGTTGGGCATCGATGCACCTGCCAGGGAGAACGAGGGCAAGGTGATGCTCGGCACCATAGGCTGGACCGGCAACTTCAGCTGCACCTTCGAGGTTGACAATGTCGGCTGTCTGCGTGTCATCCCCGGCATCAATCCCTATGCTTCCGACTATGTGCTCAAAGCCGGCGAGACCTTCACGACACCGGAGTTCGTCTTCACCCTCAGCACTAATGGCACGTCTCAAGCTTCACGCAACCTCCATGACTGGGCACGCCACTATCAGCTCTGGAATGGCGAGGGCACACGTATGACTCTGCTCAACAACTGGGAGAATACAGGCTTCGACTTCAACCAGAAGTCTTTGGCTCAGCTGATGAAAGATGCTAAGGACCTTGGCGTAGAGATGTTCCTCCTCGACGACGGCTGGTTCGGCAACAAATATCCCCGTAAGGACGACCACGCCGGTCTCGGTGACTGGGAGGCTACGAAGTCTAAACTCCCTGGCGGCATCCCCGCGCTCGTGAAATCGGCACAGGAAGCCGGTGTGAAGTTCGGCCTGTGGATAGAGCCCGAGATGGTCAACCCCAAGAGTGAGCTCTATGAGAAGCATAAGAACTGGGTCATCGAACAGCCCAACCGCCAGACCTACTATTATCGCAACCAGCTCGTCCTCGACCTCTCCAACCCCGAGGTGCAGGACTATGTCTTCGGCGTCGTAGACAGGCTGATGAAAGAGAATCCCAACATTGCTTACTTCAAGTGGGACTGCAACTCGCCTATCACCAACATCTACTCTCCTTATCAGAAGGCACAGCAGGGCAATATGTACATCGACCATGTCCGTGGACTGTATAAGATTCTTGACCGCATTCATGCCAAATATCCTAAGCTGGAGATGATGCTCTGCTCGGGTGGTGGTGCCCGTTGCGACTATACCGCGCTGAGATACTTCGGTGAGCTGTGGCCCAGTGACGACACCGACCCCTTCGAGCGCCTCTATATCCAGTGGTCAATGTCGAAGTTCTTCCCTGTGAAGGCGCTTGCTGCCCACGTCACCAACTGGAATAAAAACACATCTGTCAAGTTCCGCACCGACGTGGCGTCCATGTGCAAACTCGGCTTCGACATCGACCTCAAGACCATGAGCAAGGCCGACTACGCCTACACCCAGGGTGCCGTTGCCAACTGGCGTCGTCTGCAGGATGTCATCCTCAATGGCGAGCTCTATCGCCTCGTCTCACCTTATGAGAGTAACCATGCCGCTGTCAACTACGTGTCACAGGATAAGGGTAAGAGCGTTGTTTTCGCCTATGACCTCCATCCCCGCTACCAGGAGCCAGTGCACAACGTCAGACTGCAAGGTCTTGACGCCAACAGAATGTACACGGTGAAGGAAATCAATCTCATGCCCGACACCAAGTCAGCACTCGACTGCGACGGACAGCAGTATTCCGGCGACTTCCTGATGAAGGTAGGTCTGAACATTCTCAGTCCCAACACCGCTACGAGTCACGTCCTCGAACTTACAGCTGAGTAAGACACAGCTTTAATTTTCATTCTATCATCCGCGACGGCTGTCAGTTTTGCTACTGTCAGTTGTCGTTGTCTTTAGTGGTCTCATCGGTGCGGTGCGCAGGTTAGATAGGAAAAACTGCATGTCTGTGGCTTACGATTCTTTTTTCTTTACGGCTGGAATCAAACATATTTTGTAACTTTGTGGCTAAATCCACCAGTCTATGAAGAAAGTATTACTTTTCCTTCTTGTCTTTCTGCCGCTCTCGGTCTTTGCCGAAGACGGTCTTCTCCAAAGTCTTGACAGCGTCTTGGCCCAGCGCCGCCATTATATGGACATCAAGGAATCCCGCATACGCCATCTCACCTGGCAGATGAAGAGCCGCGACGACCGGCGGCGTCTTGCTGTTGCCGGAAAGCTCTTCTGGGAGTATTACACCTATCGCTTCGATTCCGCCATGCATTATGCCCGTCAGGAGGCTGCCATCGCCCATCGCCTTGACGATGTCTCTGCCGGGTGCATTGCCCGGTCGCATCTCGCATTGGTCTATGCCCTCGGTGGTTATTATAGTCAGGCAGAGGCGTTGCTGAAGGACATCAAGGTTGACCCCAACGACCCTAAAGCGGCTTACAGTTATTATATCACCGGTTATTGGATTTACAACTATTGGAGCGGCTACTGCAGCGACAAGATTTTCAGTCCGCAGTATGATAAGCTGAAGGTTGCTTACCTCAAGCAAGCCATCGCCAGCTATCCTTATCAGAAATCGGCCGAATACTACTATCTCCTTGGCGAGTATGCTTACTATGGCCGTCATGACCGGCGTGGGTCCAACCACTATTATGCCAAAGCCGTAAGCCTCTCACCGGTCAACAGCCGGACCTATGCCTCCTCCACCTATTGTCTTGCCCGCAACAGCCGGGAAGAAGGTCACATCGCCGACTTCGAGAAGTGGATTGTCCGTTCCGCCATCTCCGACCAGGTGAACCCGCTCAAGGAGAACCTCGCCTTACAGGAGTTGGCGATGTATCTCTTCAACAAGGACAAGAACAATGCTGAGCGGTCTACACATTATTTATATTACTCCATGGAGGATGCCAAGTTTTATCACAACCGTCTTCGTATCCTTGAAATCTCGCGTCGTCTGCCTGGCATCGTCGCCGTCTACCAGCAGCAGATCAATGCCAAGCGGCGGTCGGTGACCTCGCTGAGTATGGCCTTGGGCATGGTGGTCCTCATTCTCATCGTGGGCCTTGTCTATATTCTCAAGCAGACGGGCCGCTATTTCCGTCGTGGAGAGATGATAGACCGACAGAATAAGGAGCTGGAGCAGCTCAACGAGCGCTTGCGCAAG
>OKRY01001836.1_pt1 | contig 17126 bp, 18 predicted proteins | sample 1601121 | NCBI WGS metagenome assembly OKRY01 (sample SAMEA3541546, study PRJEB24748) | human gut metagenome | biome: human gut; feature: human-associated habitat; material: faeces | place: China | collected 2012
ACAAATACTGTCAATTTCCTACTCTTTTTTTGATTTTTTAGAAAATCATAACAATTACTTGATAATCTCTGTTATACGTACACCAAAACTTTCTTCAATAACAACAACTTCACCCTTTGCAACATATTTGCCATTAACAAGAACATCAACAGATTCGCCTGCAATTTTATTAAGTTCTACAATTGTTCCAGGAGCAAATTCAAGTATATCTTTTATAGATTTTGTTGTTCTGCCAAGTTCTACTGTTACTTCAAGCGGAACATCCTTAATAAGTTCAATATTTTCCTTCTGTGTCAAAGGATTGACATCTGTTGAAAATGGCTGAAATGCTGCTGGAGATACATTAACATCCTGTGCTGGTGCATACCCTGCCATTGGCATACCCTGCACAGGCATACCTTGCATCGGCATTCCATAACCATAAGGCATTCCCATATTCTGCATCGGCATTCCCTGTTGTGGTGCTGTCTGTGCTGTAGTATTCTGCACCGGTACATCCTGCTGTGGCATTGTCTGTGTCATATTCTGTGCCGGGGCCTGCTGCAACTGCTCTTCCTGATGATTAGCTGTATCTTCCTGACTTACCTGTGGCTGTTCAGGTTCTGCTGACGGCATAAACATGTTAAGAAGTTCCTGTGCAAATTCCTTAGGATATAACTGCATAATCTCACTATCTATAAGTTCGCCAATCTGCATCTTAAAAGCCACCATTACAAAATGGTTTTTAAGGAATCCTGGCAGGTTATCATCTAATTCATTGTATGTCTCCACTAAGTTAGCTATTGGTGGACTGATATCAATTTTTCTATTAAACATTGATGATAAAGATGTAGCTGCTGAACCCATCATCTGATTCATAGCCTCTCCGATTGCACTAAGATGAAGTTCTGTCAATGGTTCGTCTGGATCAACATTACCTGGTCCTCCCATCATAAGATCTGTAATTATCTTAACATCATTCTCTCTTAATATTAAAACATTATTGCCTGCAAGACCTTCTTTGTAAGAAATCTGCAACATAACACATGGTCTGTCATATTTACTTGATAAATCATCCCATGTAGCAACTTCTACTTTTGGTGTTGTAATATTAACTTTCTGTGAAAGAAGAGAACTAAGTGTTGTAGCAGCTGTTCCCATGCTAATATTAGATATCTCACCGACAGCATCTTTTTCTGACTCAGTAAGTGTAAAGCCGCCATCTGTATTATCATTAGCATTATCCTCTGGTATAGTTGTTGTTGCTGTTGATGAATCAGATGTGTCATCTCCTCCTGTATTCATGCCACTCAGAAGTGCATTAATCTCGTCCTGGGATAACATTCCATCCATTATTCTTCACTCTCCTCTCTAATTACATTAGTAACTCTTACTGCGTATTTATTCTCAAAATAACCAGGTAAAGCTGTAAACTTCTTAATATTACCTACATATACCTCTAATTCCTGGTCAACCTTTTTATCAATTTTTATTACGTCTCCAACCTGCAGATTAACAAAATCCGAAACACTAATCTTAGATGTACCAAGCACTGCCTTTATTGGTATCATTGCTTTATCAATAACTGTTTCAATAGCATCCTCATATGTATTGGAATCTTTTTCCTGCATATTAGAAAACCAATACTTGGTATTAAGCTTATCCATAACCGGTTCAAGAGTTGCATATGGAAGACATATATTCATAAGTCCCTCCACATCACCAATCTTAATATTAATAGTTACAATTGCGATTGTTTCACTCGGTGATATAATCTGTGCAAACTGTGAATTAGTCTCTATTCTTTCAAGTCTTGGATTAACCTTTACAACATTTTCCCATGGTTCCTGCAACTGATTAACACACACTGTAAAGATACGTTCCAGAATCGTAAGCTCAATTTCTGAAAAATCTCTCTCTTTATCCAAAGCATTACCTGCACCTCCAAGAAGTCTGTCAACAATTGCAAACCCCAGATTGGATGCCATCTCCATAATTATGTTACCACTTAATGGTTGCATTCCAACAACACCTAAAAGAACCGGATTAGAAAGGGCATTAGAAAATTCTGAATAAATAACTACTTCTGAATTAACAACCTCAACATTGACTGTCTTTCTAAGATATGCCGGAAGATTGGTACTCAGCAGTCTTCCAAAATGCTCAAATATTATCTCCAGTGTTCTTAGATGTTCTTTAGAAAACTTAGAAGGTCTTGCAAAGTCATAATTCTTGACTTGCTTTTCTTCTGTGTTCTTCATCTCATCTACATCTAATTCTCCACTGCTTAAAGCTTTTAAGAGGTTATCTATTTCACTCTGTGAAAGTACCTCTCCCATCTTCCTCACCTCCTTATCATATTCTTTAATGTTTACTGGACAACAATATTAATCAGTACACTTTGTATCGTCTCAGTCTTGAATAATTCCTGGAATTCCTTTAAAAGGTCTGTTTCCATGGTTGATTTATTAGCACTTATTGTGCTGTAAGTATACTTATTAGCTTCATTGGTTATCTTATTAACAAGGACCTTCATCCCATTATCAACTGAAGTCGATACAGTACTATAATCCTTAGCTTTTGAATTAAGTCCGACAGATACTGAAAGTACGGCATATCTTGTTTTTCCATTATCAACATATGAAACAATTATATCCGTGCTGTCATTGTTCTTAATATCAATATAACTTACATTTTCAATTCCTGAACCTGTAGATGAATTATTATTAGAAACTCCACCTGCAACATCCAGGTCAATAATCTGTGCCACTTTATTAATAAGAGAATTTGTCTTCTTATTTGTTGATACAAGTGAAAATGTAAGAATCACTGTAAGTACCAGATTCACAAGTACAAGTGCCAAAATAATCACATTAAGCATACTCTTTTTCATGAGTAATCCTCCTTAGCTGTTAATTGAATTATACACCTTAATCTCAACTCTTCTGTTCTGGGCTCTTCCTTCTGGAGTATCATTAGTTGCAATAGGTACTGCATCTCCTCTTCCGGATGAGCTCATTGTCTGATCTGAAAAGCCTTTCTCAGACACAAAGAAATCAAACACACTGTATGCCCTGTAAAGAGAAAGCATCATATTATTAGGAAACAGTGATGTATTGATAGGAACACTATCAGTGTGACCTTCTATGGTAATAACATTATCATCATATTCAATAAGTGCATCAGCAACCTTGTCAAGAAGACTGCGTGCCTCTGATGTAAGCTCCGACTTTCCCGAATTAAACAGAATTCCACCACTTACATTAAGCATTACATATTTACTATAAGCAGTAACATCAACATAATCTGCAACTCCACTGGCTGTAAGTTTATCAACAATCTCCTCAGCCATATTTTCAGACTGCTCAAGACCTTCTTTTTCAATCTCTTCATAAGCATTCTGTACATCCTGTGACATATCGCCATCATTGTTAAGGCCCATATTGTTATAGTAATTGCTCAATTCATTCAGCTGACTCGCCCCACTGCTTACAAGAATTCCTTCCTTTGACAGTGCAGAACCGCCTTGAGGAAGTACACTAAAGCTTGATGAAAGTGAAGCTGCAATCTCCTCAAACTTCTGAGAATCAATATTAGACATAGCAAACATCAAAACGAAAAAGCACAGCAGAAGATTCATAAGATCTGAAAACGTATCTTTCCAAAGTGCCGCTGGTGGTGCATTCTCTGTACGCTGTTTAGCCATCAGCCTTCACCTCCTCCTTGTTCAGATAATGCTGTTCTGGCAGATGGTGAAAGGAAAGACTTAAGCTTTTCTTCAATAACTCTTGGGTTCTCTCCTGCCTGAATAGAAAGAAGACCTTCAATAATAATCTCTCTAAGCTGATATTCATCATTATTCTGAAGCTTGAGCTTATTAGATATAGGAACACATATCCAGTTAGCAATCAAAGAACCATAAAGTGTAGTAAGAAGTGCTACAGCCATATTAGGTCCGATAGATGCTGTATCAGATAAGTTCTTTAACATATTAACAAGTCCGAGAAGCGTACCAATCATTCCCCATGCAGGAGCAAGAGCTGCCCAATTATCAAAAAAGCCAATTGTACTCTTATGTCTTGTATCAAGATTAACCAGTTCTGTTTCAAGAATGCCTCTCACAAGTTCCGGCTCAGTACCATCAACAATGAGAAGAATACCCTTCTTCATAAACTCATCATCAAGTCCCTGTGCCACTTCTTCAAGTGCAAGAAGGCCTTCTTTTCTGGCTGTGTTAGAAAGCTCAATAATCTTAGAAATAACCTGTCCATTATCAAGCTTGGGATCTTTCATAGCAATGCCAAATCCCTTAAGATGTCCTAAGAATGTCTTAAATGTATAAGATGTGAGCATACCAGCCATTGAACCACCAATAGTAACGGCGATTGACGGTATGTCAACAAATGTGTCCATAATTCCCTTTAGTGTAGGATTAGTCGTACTTGTTATAATTCCGATAACGACCATGACAAACCCAATAATAATTCCCAACAGTGTAGCTAAATCCATAATTGCCCCTTCCAAGTCTCTAGTATTCTATATATATTATCACTTAGTATCTGTACCAGACGCATACAGATTACCAATTATATTTCTCTTATAAGTAATAACCTTGCTATATACCTCTTCTACGCTTTCCTTGACAACGTATTTATGTCCTGTTGTCAGGGTTATAACAGTATCAGGTGTTTCCTCCATAACTTCAATCAGTTCTGCGTTAAGCACAAAGCTTTTTCCATTAAACCGTGTTACATCAATCATAATTCCTCCCGATACCACATAAGGTATAGTACCCCGCTTAAAATCAACTATATATATTAAAACACTTATGGCGAATTATTGCAAGGAATACTTGTAATAATTCGCCATAAATATCTTTTCATGTCAATTATCTCTTAAGATTAATAAGTTCTTCAAGTAATGTATCGGATACAGTAATAATTCTCGAATTAGCCTGATATCCTCTCTGAGTTGTAATCAGATTTGTAAATTCTGAAGAGAGATCCACATTAGACATCTCAAGTACTCCTGATGAAATACTTCCATCACCTTCTGTAACATCCTGACCAATTCCATCAAAAGTTCCAGAATTAAGTGTTGCTGAATAAAGATTATCGCCTTCTTTCTGAAGACCTTCAGGGTTAGAGAAAGAAGCAACTGCTATCTGTCCAATATTCTTAGTAACACCATTGCTATAGCTTGCCACAATATATCCTGATGAATCAACACCAACCGATGTCATCTTACCTACTGCCTTGCCTTTTCCAAGTCCATTAATGCCAAGCTCTGAATTAAGATTAGTCTTTTCTGAAAACATTGTAATTCCAGATGCATCCATCGTAAGTACAGGACTTGTCTCGCTTTCACCGATAACTCTCAAATCAACGCCTTCAATAGCATCTGATGCAGTCCCGTTATTAGAAAATGTAAGCTTAATATCTGAATTTGATGCATCGGCAAGACCTGTAAGTGTATTAAATGATAATGGTGCTGACGCAGTAAATGTAAGGTCTGTCGGCTTACCATTCTTTGAAACTGAAACAGGCTCAATTGTATACTGCGTATTATCTCCCTGAACGCCTGCATACACAAGATTAACTGTTGCCTGATAAGAATTACCAAGGCTGTCATAAAAATTAATAGTTGTAGTACTTGTATCCTTAGAACCTGCATTAAGGTTACCTGTTACCGTAACAGATGAAGTTCTTTCTGGTGAAGTATATGCAACATCCGGACTGTTAACATACAGCTTTGATACAAGGTCTCTTTTTGCATTACCAGATTCATCAACCTGCCAGCCCATTACATTAGCGCCACCTGTTGTTACAAGAGCACCTGACTCATCAACCTTAAAATTACCGGCTCTTGTGAAGAATGTATTACCCGCACTGTTAACTATAAAGAAAGAACTTCCACCAATCTTTAAGTCAAATGCATTATCAGTTCTCTCAGAACCACCTTCTGAAGAAATTGCTGTAGAGATAGAACCAACAGATGATCCAAGACCAATCTGCATAGCATTAGTTCCTCCCTTTCCTGTTTCTGCATTAGGTCCGGACGCAATCTGAGTTGTCTGATAAAAAACTTCTGAAAAAGTCATAGACTGTGACTTATATGCCACAGTATTAACATTGGCAATATTATTACCAATAACGTCCATTCTTGTCTGATGTGCCTTAAGACCTGACACAGCAGAGTACATTGATCTCATCATAATATTTGTTCCTCCATAAATATGTAAAGACATATATCTGATGCATTCATCAATAAAGCATCGTCCCTTCTGGCATTCAGGGACATTCGCCTCCTTGCGGTCCAGCTAAATAATTACTGCTCCATCAATATTAGTATAGATATTGTCTTCATTGTTATTCTGATCCATCGCCGTAATCACTGTTCTGTTTCTTGTATTAACTATAAAAGACAGATCATCAACTATAACGAGCGATTCATTGATTCCTTTCAAAATTGCTTTTTCGGTTCCTTCCTCAAGCCTTGTCATCTGTTCGTCTGATAACCGGATATCTCTCTGTTCAAGCCTTTCACCAGCATGTTTAGAGAACTTCAACCCTTTTGACGATTTAATATCGCTGTCGGAAATAACCTCTTCAATCGAACGCTTCTGATTATATATATCAGCAAATGTTTTGCCATTATACATTTTATCAACATTATCAGAATTCTTCTTTCCTATAATGTCCGTCATCTTTTCGATAGAAGCAATATTATTACCTATCATATTATTCATCATAACGGTCACTCCCTAGGTTTTGTATCCTCTGTCTTAGTATCTGTTGTAGAACCATTTCCTTTCCATTTGTCAAAATAGTCCTTGTCCATTACAGTATCAAGATCTGCAATATCATAAAGCTTTCCACCAATTCCAAGATAAACAGTTCCATTTATTGTTTCCCAATAATCAACAGTTCCGCCTATATAACCATTGCTGTTCTGTGTTGTAGTCATTATAACCTGCTTACCCACAAGGTTAGATGCCATATCCTGTAATGTATTATCATTCATTTCTTTAGTAGCTTCAACCTGTGTAAATGTAGCAAGCTGTGCCATATAATCCGAATTATCTGTAGGTTCTAGCGGATCCTGGTTCTGCATCTCAGCTACCATAAGCTGTAAAAACTGTTCAACATCAAGCGTTGTCTTATTAGTAGTACTCTTATTCTTTCCTGTTGAACTTAAGTTGCTGTTAACATCGTCCTTTGTACTTAATGAACCATCATTCTTCACATAAGACCATGCACCTATCGTACTAGCCATATATTATCTCCTTTCTCATCTTATTCTATGCTGAATATTCAACACTGCTGTCGCCATTAACAATAGCATCTTTTGCCCTGATTTCTTCATCAGTCATATCAGATTCTTCCAGTTCTTCAAGACTGCTAAGATCAAGCTTTCTATGAGTCTTCTTTTCCTGACCAGCCTGTTCTGAATTATTACCTTCGAGATTCTGCTGTGATTCAAAACCATGACTCTGTACAGTAATCTCTACAGATTCAACCTTCACACCCTGATTGTTAAAATGTTCTTTCAAAGCTGTCATCTGATTTTCAAGAGCAGCTTTTACCTGTTCATTCTGTGCTGTAAGCTGTGCTGTAATTACTCCCTGTCTTGCTGTGACAGCTATATGTACTTTTCCAAGATTCTCAGGATTAAGCATAATTTCAATGCTTGAAAGCTGCTGTCCTGTTGTAACCTTAATCTGTTCTACAACCTGTCTTACAATATCAGCTTCATTAACATTAGAAACTTCATCAATAATCTCGCTGAAAGCATTCTGGATGTTCTGTGCCATATTCCCGGTAAAGTTTTCATTTCCCACAGATGCTTTATCAGACATATGAGTCTGCTGCTTATCATCCGCATTATTGTCATTATCAGCCTGCACTTTAGTCTTCTGTGCAATTACATTGCTTAACTCATACTGTGATGCTGCTTCCGGCCGTTCTTCTGGCTGTGCATCTTCTTTCACCACAGACTGTTTAACATACTGTTTAACATACTGTTTAACATCATCCTTCGCAGAAACAAGCATTTCTTTAATTGAATCAATGTCCATATTATACACATCTTCCAGATTATCTGTCACAGACTTTGCATATTCCAGTATATCATTGAGCATAGATACTGAATCTGCATCTGTCAAAAACTCAAGTGAATCAGTGTTTCCGCTAAGAGCAACTACAAGATCCGTAAGCTTCTGCATGTCAAGCAAATCCTCTGCTATAATTCCAAGCTTCTCCATAGCACTCTCTATATCTTCATCAGATACATTCATTGTTTCCTTAATCTTTTCTTTAATGTCCGACACTGCATTCTGCACATCCTGAGTCATTTTGTTATCGTTTTCTTTAACCGCATTATCTGTTTTTACATTTTTTACAGTTGAATTAGTGGTAACAATATCTGCATTCTTGTTAGACTTATTAGCACCCATGCTTACAAGTGAATCTGATGGAGCTGCTGAATATGTATTAGTCTGCTTTGATGAATTCCCAGTCACATCGTTTCTTACAGAACTATTCATTATCCTTGCAAAATCAACATTCCCGGAATTATCCTGACCAGACTGGCTTCCAACACTTCCTGCCACCTTAGTAACCGGCTGAACCATTCCTGTAACAGCTGAACTTACCATATTATCCTCCTCCTTTCTTCATATTAGAATCAGGATAGACCTAATCCATATTATATATCGGTAGTCTGTGCTACAGACTTAACCTTTAGCAGGATACATAATAACTGTAAGTTTTGCAGCATATACAGGATCCATCTCTGCAAGAATTGCTGCTCTCTGTTTAGATGTCATACAAAGAAGTATATCAGAAACAAGATCTGTATCTCCAGTCATCTCTTCAAGAATAGCTGCCGCATTTTTCGCATCCATCTTAGAATATGTTTCTGCCCAGTCCTTAACCTGCTGTGAGTACTGTAGATCCTTTACAACCTGTTCGTAAAGCTTTTCTGCATTTTCTGAATCAATACTTTCATACCACGATTTGTATTCACTTATATCTGGAGCATTATCTGTATATACAACATCTGTATCGAACTTATCTTTAAGTTCCTGATAATGCTGTGCATTCTCTTCAAACACTTTTAGTCTGGCAATCTCAGCCTGAAGCTCAGCAATTGTCTGGGCTGATGCATTCCCATTATTATTGTTTTCATCAAGCTGTGCTTCAAGTTCTTTAATTCTGTCAACTGCTTCAGAAAGGCTCTTGTACTTTCCCCCTGTTTCTTCCTGAATCTCTTCATCTGTAGCTGCTGGAAGAATCTTATTCACTACCGGAACATTTTTAAGATATGGCCGTAAACTACTTCCAATACCGCCGACATTCATCTTAATAAGAAGTGCAAATATAACAAGCCATATTACAATAATAAGCATTGCAACCAGTATGCTTACCAGCTTTCCACTCTTTCCTGATTCATCATCAAGTTCATCAATATTAACATCTTTTTTCTTAGCCATATCAATCTTTCTCCCAAAAACAATTACTCATCTTTGTTATTATATTTAAAGCTCACCGTTTCATCTATCTCTTTCATTTCCTGAGCATTAATATCAAGTTTAAACTGTTCAAATGCTTTCTCTTTCAGTTTTTCATGAATTTTCCTGTCCTGCACCGCCTCAGTCAGTTTCTTCATTGCATTATCAACATTGCGCTGTGCAATCCTTATTCTGACCGCCTGCTGTGTCATCTGGTTCTTGATAATATCAATTGCCTCATTACATCTGCGCATTTCCATAATATCAAGTCTTTCTGATGCAGAGCTTCTCGCAAGATTTTCATATGAATCAAGCCTTTTTCCGAGTCTTTTCATAGTTTCCTCTTCAATGAAAAGCCTGTTATTCATCTCAGCATATTCAGTTTTAGCCTGTGTTTCCAGGCGTTCTTTAATATCAAGAACATTCTGCATGCTGTATAAAAATTTTGCCATTCATGCCTCCACTATTTCTTTAACTGAAGTGAGCCATTTTCAAATGCTTCATAATCCGCAAATATATCTGACAGTTGTGTGACTTCATCTTCAAAATCAAACTTTTCATCCGTCTGCTGCATAAGGAACTTATTAACTGCATCAATCTTATATATAGCATAATCAATATTACGGTTAGAGCCACTCTTATACGCACCAATATTAATAAGATCTTCTGCTTCATTATAAGTCGCCATTACATTTTTCATTCTGCCAGCCATCTGTTTATGCTTCTTGTCTACAATCTGACTCATACATCTTGATATGCTCTGTAAAACATCAATTGCAGGATAATGATTTTTCTGTCCTAACTTTCTTGACAACACAATATGTCCATCAAGAATACTTCGTGCAGTATCTGTTATAGGTTCATTAAAATCATCACCATCAACCAAAACAGTATACAGCCCTGTAATAGAACCTTTGTCTGACATCCCCGCCCTCTCAAGAAGCTTTGGCATTTCACTGTATACACTCGGTGGATAGCCTCTTGTCACTGGCGGTTCACCTGACGCAAGTCCAATCTCCCGCTGTGCCATAGAAAAACGTGTAAGTGAATCCATCATAAGAAGCACATCCTTGCCCTGATCCCTGAAATATTCTGCTATTGCTGTTGCAGTCTTCGCAGCCTTATTTCGTATGAGAGCAGGCTTATCCGATGTTGCAACAACAAGGACACTTCGTGCCATACCTTCCGAGCCTAAATCCCGCTCAACGAATTCTCTTACTTCCCTGCCTCGCTCTCCTATAAGAGCAATAACATTAATATCGGCTTTAGTATTTCTTGCAAACATACCAAGAAGTGTACTTTTTCCTACGCCACTTCCGGCAAATATGCCTATTCGCTGTCCCTTACCAACAGTAAGTAATCCGTCTACAGCCTTTACGCCAAGAGGAAGCACCTTGCTTATTATCTCCCTGTCCATAGGATCTGGCGGTGCTGCCTCAACCGGATATTCATCTGTATATTCTAATTCAGAACCATCCGTAGGATTCCCAAGTCCATCAAGTGTATGTCCTAGTATGCCATCACCAACCTTTACCGACAAAGGTCGTTCCATATTCTCAACAACACTTCCCGGACCTATCCCATCCACAACATCATATGGCATAAGAAGCACATTTGAATCATTAAATCCAACTACCTCTGCATATAATTCCTGACTGTTATCCGTAGAATAAATTCTGCACAAATCATTAAGCTTGGCATCCGGTCCTACCGATTCAATAGTAAGACCAACAATCTTAGTCACTTTCCCAAGTTTCTTATAGAAGGATTTTTCTGTCAGCGATAAATATTTATTTTTATTAATTGATGACATATCATCCTCCTTAACAATACAATTAGTTCTGATCATACTTGTAACATCAGCCTGTGCAGCTTAAAAGTTTAATATTATTAATAAGCTTATTAAGTTCAATATCAAGGCTACAGTTAAATATACCTGTATTCGTCTCTATCATGCACTGATTCCGTTCAAGCGTAACATCTTCCACAATATCTATATTGACCTCTCTTGACATCGCACAATATATCTTACCCTGATTATTAATAAGAAAACTATAATCATCAGGCGATACTTTTATAACAAAATCCCTGCTTGCATCTGCGTTATGCATGACATCGTTAATGAGATGCAGGATAATATCATGATTATCCTCCGTTACAACACCTGTGACTTTTCTGAATACATCTGTAATAACTTCCACAAGTTCAGGTTCTATAGAGTCCTTTAGCTCGTTATATTCATTTTCAAGTTCTGATTTTTTCTTATTGTACTCCGTCTCAAGCTCCTGCTGCTTCTTTTCAATTTCCGCGTCTGCCTTAGAACAGCCTTCATAATAGCCATTCTGTTTAGCTTCTTCAAATGCAGTATCAGCATTTCTATTTGCTTCTGAAACAATCTGTTCTGCCTGAAGTCTGGCATCTTCTATAATTCTTGCTGCTTCAGCATTAGCATTTTCCAATGCAGCCGCAGACTGGTCAGAATCATCTCCGCTATCCTGTATTAGTTCTTCCGAACTATCATCTGGTATAAGTTCTTCCACAACGTCCGCATTGAGTCCGTTAACAAATCCATCTGCATCAACTGCTGCATGTTTAGACTCCATGATTGCCTCTAGCTTTTTCTTAATCAGATCATTATAATCAATTACTCTTTCGTCCTTATTCACCGTGTATACACGTTTTAACAGATTAGACAATTATCTCGTCACCTCCACCACGTGATATTACAATCTCTGCTGAATCTTCAAGCTTTCTGATAATATTAACAATCTTCTGCTGAGCATCTTCAACATCTTTCATACGTACAGGTCCCATATATTCCATATCTTCCTTAATCATAGAAGCAAGACGTGTTGAAAGGTTATTAAGAATAACATTCTGAACTTCCTCTGTAGCCCCCTTAAGTGCAAGAGCAAGATCATGATTATCAACATCCCTGAGTACTCTCTGAATAGCTCTGTTATCAAGAGAAAGAATATCTTCAAATACGAACATCTTCTTACGGATTTCATCAGCAAGCTCTGGCTCTTCAACCTCAAGAGTTTCCATAATATGCTTCTCTGTTCCTCTGTCAACAGAATTAAGAATCTCAACAATGGCATCAACACCACCAACAATTGTGTAATCCTGATTAACAAGTGAAGCAAGCTTCCTTTCAAGTACCTTCTCAACCTGCTTGATAACATCAGGCGATGTTCTGTCCATCATGGCAATTCTCTTGGCTACATCCGCCTGTTTTTCAGGTGGCAGTGCTGAAACAACACTCGAAGCCTGTGCTGCAGGAAGATATGAAAGAATCAGGGCTATAGTCTGAGGATGCTCATCCTGTATAAAGTTAAGAAGCTGTGTAGAATCTGTTTTTCTGATAAACTCAAATGGACGAACCTGCAGACTCGCTGTAAGCTTTCCAATAACATCTCTTGCCTTATCTTCTCCAAGTGCTTTTTCAAGAAGCTCTTTGGCATATGTGATACCACCCTCAGCAATATACTGCTGTGCAAGACATACCTCATAGAACTCATTAAGCACCTGTTCTTTTGTCTGAGGTGAGACACTGCTTGTGTTTGCAATCTCAAGTGTCAGCTGTTCTATTTCTTCTTCTTTCAAATGTTTAAAAATCTGTGCTGATTTCTCTGGTCCAAGTGCAATAAGCAATATAGCAGCCTTTTCTACACCATCCATTTCTCTTTCAGCATTAGCTGATGTCTTTGGCATATGTTTCCATCTCCAATCATATGTAATCAATTGACCTTTCAGGTCCTATCCATCATAATCACCAGTCATCATTAAGCCAGTTTCTAAGCAGTAATGCAACTGCTTCAGGATTCTCATCAACAAACTTCTCAATAGCTTTTCTCGTCTCCGACTTCTCCTGAAGATCAATATCATCAACAGAAGGCTGGTTTTCTTTAGTTGAAGCAAGCATTTCTTCTACAGAAAGTTCCGGTTCCTTCTCTTCTACTGTAAGTGGTCTTGCGCTTCTCAAAACTATAAACACAAGAATGCCAAGTATAGCAACAGCCAGTCCAATCTGAATCCAGAATGAAGCACGGCTTAATACACTAGTCTTCGGTGCATCATAGAAATAAGGTACATTATATGCTAAAACAGTAATGTTATTAGTTGAGATTCCTGTAGCACTTGAAAACATATTCATCCAGTCATTATCAACATTAACCTGAACAGGATTTGCGTTCTGAGCCTTGAATTCATCCCATGTCATATTATCAAGATATCCAAGATTCTTACAATCTTCTTCATTATAAATAACATTCTTTATAAGCGTTACAGCCATTGTAGAAGTACCATATACTATCTTTCCAGGATCACTATTAGTTGTAGTAACAAGCTGGTTAGGAAGATACTGATACTGTTTTACAGTATATGTTGATGAACTTGATGTACCATCTGTAAGATCATAGGTTGTTCCTGTTTCTCCATTACTCGTAGTTCCTGGTGTTCCACCTGCACCATTTGTTCCATTCGATTCAAGTTCATAAGAAGTATCATACAGACCTTCTTCTCTGCCTTCCTGTGCTGTATACTCAGTAGCAATCTTATTCACAGTATCCCAGTCAAGATCAAGATTAATAGCAACTGTTGCATCATTAAACAGTGATGTTGAAAGTGCTGTGTTCTTAACACTTGCTGCTACCGTTGATTCAATCTGTGACTTATACTTTAACTTGCTTGAATAAGCAATATTAGAAACTGAGCCCGAATTATCAGCTCCATTAAACAACGTCTTTCCTGATGTATCAATAATTGTAATACCATTAGTATTGCTGCTTCCTACTGCTGTTGCAAGAAGAACTGCTATACTTTCCGCTGTGTCTTCTCCAACCGTCTTATTAGTATCAATCGTAACGGCTACAGTTGTATCTTTCTTTGTAGAATAGAATGAATTCGTATCATCTGACAAATGTACTGTAACAGATGCAGATTTAATTCCGTCTAAAGAAGTAATATCATTTTCAAACTTAGTTTCAAGATATTTGGCATACTTCTTATTCTTATCAGACTCTGTTGTTGTAAGACTGCTATTAAGAGCATCATCTAATGAATATCCCGAAGGTTTAATATCATTAGAAGCAATAAGCATCTTAGCATTAGTAAGATCCTGTTCCTTTACCTTAACTGCCATATTATCAATCTGATATGTATACCCATTATCTGTAAGCAGTGAAGTAACTGTATTCATCTCATTATAATCTTCACATCTTGTAAGTTCCTGATATGTTGGTCTTGATAACACAACCGCAATAACAACAACCGCTGCAATAAATACAGCTACAGCACTCACAATTATTATCTTCTGATTCCTGGACCAGCTTTTCCATATTTCAAGAAATCTGGCTGGAATCTGTTTTAATTTATCCATATAAAACCCCTAATTACATTGACATATTCATAATAGAGTTATAGGCCTCCAATGCCTTATCCCTTATTGCTACTGTATACTGCAGAGCAATATTAGCCTCCTGCTGATAAACTCCAAGCTCATGAGTATTAGTCATATTGCCAAGAGCATAATCTATCTCTGCCTGCTGTGCTTTCTGCACATATGAGTTGGTACTGTTCAGCAACCCTGCCACTGAGTCATATATAGCATCAAATGTTGTATCTGAATCTTTGCTTTTAGATGTACTAAGTGACGCATTCTCTTTCATTGCCGATGTAACCTTATTGACATAATCACCGCCAAGGCTTCCTATTGCACTAGTAAGATCCATGTTAAATCTCCTCTTTTTGTTCAAATATAGTATTAATCATATGAATTAAACCAGTTATCCACATATGTTATGTAGCAGAACCTATTGAAAGTCCCTTGCTTGCCATAGATTTGCTGGCATTAAATGCTGATATATTAGCTTCATATGAACGTGATGCATCTATAAGATCTGTCATCTCCTGAACCACATTCACATTAGGATATGTAACATATCCATTCTCATCAGCATCCGGATGTGAAGGATCATATACCCTTTCCATATCTGTTGATGTATCCTCATATACAGATGTAACCTTAACGCCGCTTCCAACAACACCACCATTGGCAAGTCTTAATGCATCTGAAAATGTTGAATATGCTCCTGTACCATATGAACCATACGCAGACTTTCCAAGTGCTGTACCAGTCATTGTCTTTTCGGTAAACACAACCGCTTTTCTTACATAGGGAGTTCCATCACTCGTTCTTGTTGTGTCTGCATTAGCTATATTCTCTGATATAACATCCGTTCTTAACTGCTGAGCTGTCATTCCGGATGCGCTAATATTAAACGCCGTAAACATAGACATAGTCCTGTTCTCCTTCCATATATCAATCACATTATATATTATTTAAGCACTGCCTTAAATCTTGAAAACTCATTATTCATACTGTCAATAAGAGCATTATAGTTAATCTGTTCTGAAGCAAGTTCAACATTCTCTGTTGAAAGATCTACATTATTGCCATCAGTTCTATACGACAATGTGCTGTTATCAGTGTAAGTCCTTATAGCCAGATCATTATAATTAACATTATTAACTCTCTGTGTAAGAGATGCTGAATTCTTTCCTGAACGCTGGAGTGCATTGGCAAGATACGAACTAAATTCAACATCCTGCCTTTTATAATTAGGTGTATCAACATTAGCTATATTGTTAGTAAGAACTTCCTCTCTTGTCCAGCTCGCATCTGCCGCTGACTTTAACAAATTAACATATCCAAAAGCGCCTGTACTCATATTTATTTCCTTTCTTATTCAATAAGCACAAAATATGCCTACTACGAAAACATAAAAACACTACATACATTATAAATTATAATATAAAAAAAACAAGATTTTTTTCATATTTTGCCACATTTCATTGGATTATCATGTATCAATATGTATACTTATACAAAAAGATGAATCCAATCAGACATTGGATCCATCCCACCATCTCAAGCTCAATCCTTTAAGCCCTATCAATTATACAATGTATACTCTCAATCTTCAAGTTTTTTCAATTCATCATATACAACTTCATTAAGAACTTTTATCTTTGTTCCTTTCATTCCAGAAGATTTTGTTGATATAACACCAGCACTGTCAAACTTTTTAAGTGCGTTAACAATTACAGATCTTGTAATTCCTGTATCATCCGCTATTCGGCTTGCAACCAGAATGCCATCCATTCCATCCATATGTGCAAATACCGCTTTGACGGCCTGTAGTTCTGATGCCGATAATGTCTTTATTGCTGACTTAACAATCTTTTTCTTTCTCTCATCTTCTGCATTCTCATTATTAACAGAACTCATCATCTCTAATCCTACAACTGTTGCACCATACTCACATAGAATAATATCATCTATATCATAATCAGCAACACATTTATAGATAAATAATGTTCCAAGTCTTTCCCCAGCTATGTCAACAGGAGCTATTAAAGCCTTAAACTTACGTTCACTTCCACCTGAAAAGCCCAATGTAAGCAGATTAACATTTTCTTTAGTTGATAACACTCCCAACAATCTTTCATTAAGCATATTATCAACAAATCCGCCTGTATCAGCTGTTATAAGCTCACCTATTTTGTCAATTCCGCTGTATGAAGCTGCTCCTAGTATCTTACCCTTCTGGCTTATAACCAGAATGTTCGACTC